>CAACVD010000324.1_pt1 | contig 23093 bp, 24 predicted proteins | sample 2381771 | NCBI WGS metagenome assembly CAACVD01 (sample SAMEA5211965, study PRJEB30684) | marine metagenome | biome: Marine; feature: Epipelagic; material: Water | collected 2015-10-15 | depth 15 m
TTCTCTAATATGTTTTTCAAGGATGCGATCATCGACAATCTAGCAGAGGCAAACAATAGAGCGATCACTGCTAACAAAGATTTGTTTAACAACAATAAGTCTTTGACTGAGGTCACAACTAAGGTTGCCGCATTGGTTGCAACGATTAATTCTGTTGATTCTCTTAGAGACAAGACAGAGTTAGGACAGAGCAAAAGAGATACAGTCGCTGAGAAGATTGACGATGCTCAAGACACTCTGAAAAATGCATCGATGCTAGATCAAATGTTTGGAGGCAGGGATGAGTAACTACGACACTAAAAACTTAGTTGCCTTACATCCTGAGTCAATGAGCAGTCTTGATATTATGGTCAAGGCTCGTACTCAGTTGATGTCGTCCTCTGTTGGTATTGCAACGATGTTGTTGCACCTTGAGTTGATTGAGGATAACTCTTTCGACACGATGGCTACTGATGGAAAAACGATTGTCTTTAACTCTGACTTTGTTAGATCACTGCCTATGGATGAAATTAAAGCAGTGATGATTCACGAAGCAATGCACGTTGTCTGGGAGCATCATCTTAGACAGGGTGACAGACATCATAAGTTGTGGAACATAGCCACAGACTATGCGATCAATAACTACATTAGATATAAATTGAAGATGCAGTTACCTGAAGGTGGTCTTTGGGATATGGATTATGACAACTGGTCGGCAGAGAAAATCTATCAGGAATTATTCAATGATGATGAGCAACTTGAAGACGCTATCTCTCAGTTGCCTCAGCAGAGTAATGATGAGGAGTCAGGCGATGATCAAGCCTCTGGCGGTGATGGAGAAAATATTACTGGTAATAGTTCTGCACAAGCCTCTGCGACAAATGCATCTGGAAACATCTGTTTAGATGATCTTCCTGAGACAGTTGGACAAGTCATGCCTATGAAGGATGAGCAGGGCAATGAGTTATCAGACACTGCAATGAATGAGGAAGTTATCAAGCTTAGACAACAAGTTATGATGGCTGACAGAGTTCAGAAAATGCAGGGTTCAGGTACTTCTGTTGACTGGTCTGATGGCAGGGTTGGCGAGTTGCAAACAGTCAAAGTTGACTGGGAAAATCAACTAAGAGATTTCCTTACCAATACTATGTCTGAGGAAACAACATGGTCTAGACCTAATAAGAGAGTTCGACACTTAGGTATTACTTTACCTAGTAGAAAGAAAACTCCTCAAGGTGGGACTTTTGCATGCATGTACGATGTGTCAGGCAGTGTCAGCAGTGCAGAGCGAGATCAAGCAACTACAGAGACTATCTCTATTGCTAACGATCTCGGAGTCAACAAGATCATGTCTTGTCGATTTGCTCATACTGTCTTCAAGAATGAAGAGGGCGAGCATTGGGACATCCACAACCTTGATGAGGGAGACGAGTTAGCTGACATGAAAGACTTGAGATTGTTTGGCGGTGGCGGTACTTCGTTTGACCCTCCTTTCAATTTGTTCAACGAGCATACTGAAGATGCTGATGAAGTAGACGCTATCTTGTTTTTCACTGATGGCTATGGCGATGTATCAGAAGAGGTTGACCCATGCATACCAGTTGTTTGGGTGGTGTCTGAGAAAGAGAGATATTCCAGTTTCAATCCTCCTTTTGGAGAGGTTATTTACATGGATACTTAATCTTAGGCGGTCTGTGAGAGGCTATTTTAGGGTGGTACTAAACCTTAACTTAGCCTCTTCATGGCTCTTAGAATCGATTTATGGAGGTCGTTTTGACCTTTTACTGTCGGAAAATGTGTGTTTTCCCTGATGATGTTACAAAAGTAACGAAACAGTAACATTTATTTTCATGGAGGTTTTTATGAATAAAATTTATAACCATAAAGGTTATTTAGTGATTCCCAACTGGGTCTCTAACGATGAGGAATATTTTCATATTGTATTAGATGATGAGATTATCCTAGACAGGATTGACTCTCTATACGATGCGGAGATATGGATTGAAAAACATATTAGAGAAAGCGAATTAGCTAGGAGGAGTACCAATGGCTGATCATTTAAATATGACTTTCAAATATGGAGGTGCAGTTATTGCTGACGATTATGTGTCAGGTAACTTTGAGATTTATTGGGATGAAGAAATTGGAGATAAGTTGTTACCCAAACAAGGTAAGATTTATTTCCATTATCTTTACAATGAACAGACTATTGAATGGTCTGATACTCATCAAGGTATGCTCGTTGATCTTTATCACGATTTGATAGAGAACGATTTAGAAGTGAGGATATCGGCATTGATCAATAAATCTACATCCCATTTGGGTATATTAGGTTGGGCTGAAACAGTTCAGGAATTACAACTGAGAATAAGCAGTGCAAGCTAAATAAAATTAGGCAGTAGTCTACTCGTAATGAGTTGGCTACTGCCTTTTTTTTTGGTCAAAAATTTATACTGTGCAGCTTAATGGTTTACCCACGCCAATAAAATATTTACCAGTCATCTTTTCTAGCTGACAGTCTGTGGATAACTTGTGGATAGATTGACAAATGATCTCATCCTGCTATTATTATTACAGGTTATTAATGGTTTCTAATTAACCTCATTGTAGATAAGTAAGAGAGGCAGTTTACTGCCTCTCTTTTTTTTGTTATGGTCGAGGAGTATATAATTTTCATATACAACTCTCCTATATTAGAGGCTAGGTGTTATACATCTAGCCTCTTCTTACTGTCGTATTCCAGTAGTTTAGGTGATAGCTAAATGAATTCAACATGCTATACTAGCGTTATGTTTGCAGTGGTTAGACACACTTATGAAATGCATATCCCTGAACCTTTTGTGAAGTCTTCACAGAAGAGTTTCGGTAATTGGATTCACAAGGTATGGGTGTTCGACAATGAGTTAGATGCGATGTCATTTGCCATAACTTTATTGGAAGACCCATTCATTCAGCACGATAACTGGGCGTATGAAAATGCCTTACAACAACTGCAAGAAAATAGGTTTTATCAAATGGGTAAAGAGAGCATAGCGATAGCAGAGGTTGAGCCTGCTCCTGAAATCTATTATGAAAACGATAACTTAAATTAAGGAGTAATATGAAACACTTATATGTAAGATGCGATGAGGAAACTTTTCTCAAAGCACATCAGATCGCAAAGAATGAAAGCCGATCTTTAAACAAACAACTGATCTACATGATCAACAAGGAGGCTGACCTGCAAGGTATCTCGGTTGAGGTAGGCACAAGCGAGGAAGATAATACAGTAGATATATCTGCTCTCGTAGAAGAAGTAAAGCCTGACCCTTGGGATGCTAACTCTGGACTACAAAAGCTTTCTGAAATAAAGAAACAGGACTAGTCTGATTCGTATACCAAAACTTCAAGAGTGCATCCGCACATTCTTTGACAGTATTAGATTGTGACTCGTTAATCTTAGTAGGATTAACAGTCATAATCTTCCAAAAAGTTTTCTCTTTATCTCTCCCACAAATAGCAACTATCTTTTCCTGCACGCCTTGCAAAACACAAGCCTTGGTTGAGAAGCTGACGAATCCATTACCAGTAAATATTTTTTCCATCTCCGCAGGAGCTGCTGCAAATGCACCACTTTTTACAATCAAAGCCAGATACTTATCACATACATTGTGTTGGTTTTCGTCAAGTAAATTATGGGTGTAGAGCTTGTCTATGATGTGTTGATCAAAGACTATTGCAGTGCCGATCTTATTACCTTCAAGGTGTCGGATAGCCACCTCGTGTTGTTTGTGTAAGTAAGCGTTGCCTATGTCGTTGACATAAACAGATTGGTTAGAATTCCCAATCGAAGTTGTCTTCTTCTTGTTCAATCTCCTCGTATCTCCCATTAACTGGGTTAAACTTTAAGTCAGCCTGCCCTAGCCTAGCGTTCCAATTCCACCTAGCCTTGGTGCAATGAATCTCTACATTACTATCTCCACGATACACTGTCAATCCAACATCTGCTTTCGTAGACCATGCCATGCTTTTAGCAATATCCAATCCATTAACTACATTTTTCTTTGACCTATCCATCGGTTTAGCAGGATGTGCAATGAAGAAACATAAGACTTCATGTTGCTTGCAGAATAGTTGTACTCTAGTCAACATTTCACTAACCATATCTGTCTCCAAAGCGTAGTTCTTATCGGTATGGATAAAGTTAAATGGGTCTATCACTAGAATCCTAGTTCCATATCTGAGAATACTTTGCTGACATTTTTCTAAGACTGCATCGATAGTCGGCAAGCCACCATCAAGATAATCTTGAAACAGTATGTGTTCGTTAATCCATGCCTCAGCTTGATCTTTTTCGTCTTGGGTCATTCTGTCGTTATGCCCTTCAAAGAAAGGTTTACCAGTAATAATTTGTGCAAGCTGCACTGCGTGATACGCAGGGGGTTTTTCAAAAGATGCAAAGCAAGTTTTCCAGTTGTGGTTCTTGCCTGCATTGACAACAATCTGATCAATAAATGCAGACTTCCCTTCGCCTGCATAGCCTGTAACTATATAGAGATAGCCAGTTTGCAAAGTAAATATCTTGTCAACAGAATCAAAGCCTGTGCTAATTCCTTGAGGTTTGCCATCATCATATAGAGTTTGGAAATCTTCGGTGTAATGATCAATGTTGTTCAATCCGTGCAGAGGAATAGGCTCTGCATTAAGGACTTGTTTTCTTACAGTAGCCTCATCTGTTTCTATCAATAACTCGTTCGCATCTTTGTGACCTTTATAATCTACACGATAGCACTTTGCTTTCCCTATCCTTCTGCTCAGTTCATGCACTAAGACATCGCCTGCAGTATCGTTATCAGATGCTAGTATTATGCGATCAATACCCTCTATCTTTTCCCTGTCTTCCCAAATGTATTTAAACCTTCCATCTTCAGATGGGTCAACCTTTCCTTCGGTAATCTTGTTGGGACTACCGTTGGGTACTGAATATACTTTGATGTTGTAATCCTTGAAACTTTCTTTAATGGCAAGCATATCCATTTCGCCTTCTGTAATTACCACTGTGTTGTCTATGGTTTCTTTACTGCTATCTTCCTCGTAGTTACCCCAAAGTTTGGTAGCGTTATTCTCCCACCAGAAATCCTTTTTACCATTTGCTGTTCGCCACTTGATAGCATCCACCCCCTCGCCAGAACCAAAGGTAAAACCTATGACTGGTAAATAATTTTTATTTCCCCAGACGCAGCCAGATGTTTCAGCCGTTTCCAGACTAATCTTTCTATCTTTCAACCATGCCTCAACCGCCTCTGATGTAGAAGAATCTTGTTTTGGTAGATTTATTTTCTTTGGTTCTTGTTTGGGTACAACTTTCATCTTAACTGCTCCTTGGTTTCTAGATATTAATCCCTTGATATTACAGTGATGGCAGTGATAAACGATCTTGTCGGTCTGAATGTTGACAGATAAAGGTGTGTCCCTTCGATTCTTCTTCCTAGCATCCGAGCAAGCAGGGCATTTTATTTTGTATTGTCCTAGTGCCAAACCTGATGTTTTAGGATTTGAATCTATGTGTCTTTGTATCTGATTGTTTGTCTCTTCCATACTATATATATACTTACTATATATAGTAGATACTAATTAATAATATTTACTTAGTAGCTACTACTATGTACCTACTAGGCTGAATGACTCTTCAATCAATCTAGATATTTGATTAGCTAATTTCTTTTTGGATATTATCGGATAAGTGTTTAGTTGCTTAATTGCAACGATTACTTGGTCGAAATCTATACTGTTTCTTTTGCATAGTTTTTTGAAATCATCTGATGTAAAGTATCTAAGTGCCTCGGTAGATGTTTTAGGATTTTTACTAGCTATATCTCTGACTGCTTGTTGCAATATTTTTTGGTCTAGCTTGTTATAAAATTCCATGAACAAAGATACTACACGATGCCAAATACATAATCAATACATACTCTTAACTTTTTTTCCACACTTTCTAAAATTATGTGATACACTACGACTATTGACTATATACTTTTAACAACATATGACCATGAAATTTAAGATAAAAAAGGGTGTGCCTTTGCCTAGGCGTTCCTCTAGACCAATCAAATACGACTTACCTCTAGACAAGATGGAGATAGGAGACCACATATTTATTGAACTCCCTGTATCTAAAATATCCAGAGAGATCAAGATCATTCGTAATGCAGTTGATCGGTTTAAAACTAAGAGGCAAGACACTAACTTTTCTGTTATGAAATTAGACAATGGCGTAGGTATATGGCGTAAATAAAAACAGGAAACCATTATGAATTTTAGAGAGATCAATGAGGGAGATATCTTCCAAAAAAACACAGAAAGAGATATCAACAACAAAGGCGGAATGTATGAAGTCTTGATGAAGGTTGAGAAAGTAACAGGTGATTATCACATAAAGAATATTATCCTTGGCAGAATGGGAACAGATAGAACCATCACAGTCAATCACAGTGAACTCAAGAAAGAGGAGCGATGGACTTTTATAGGTCAAGGCATTATCGAAGAGGTAGTACAGAAAAGAATTAAGTATCCTGATGGCAGGATAGAGGTGTTGTCGGAAAGGTTATATGGTCAGGAGCAAGTTGTTGATCTAAGAAAACAAGAGAAAAAACCAACGATTGTTAACGTGACCAACATAGTTAAGCCTGATGATATCCCACTTGGGTCTGTTGGTTTAGCGTTACAAGACGCTGATAGTAAACAGGCAGAAGTAAAAGCGGTTAAGAGTTGGGACACAAGCGTGTATTCCAATCTAACTTATAACGAACTCTCTTCTATCGGTGCTATGTTGGCTGACCATGAGGGTGTCATAACTAATAACTTAACCAGATTCCAGAATGGTCAATCTAAAATACTGCATCAACAATGCTTAGATAGATTCAGAGAGAACAACATTACTATGTGGAAGTTAAGAGAGTATTGCCCTTATGTTGGTGTATCTAATAAAGGCACTGGTAATCATATTAGCTTTACTCAAGTTATTCTTAGACTGGCTAAAGCTATCTATCACTATGGCACTGAACAAGAAAAAGGTTACTTTAACTATTAATGAAACTAACTAATAAACACAAGCTACCTAAAGAGATTCTCAGGGCGATAGAGAACGATCAATACTCTAAGGGTAAGTCAACTATATCTGTAAGCGGATTGCTCTCTCCTCCTCAAATGAGGGTGCTTAACGAAGAGTATAAAGATAAGATTGTAGTGGATGCAGTAGATCAAGTATGGAAGATACTCGGAACTGCATCGCATAACATACTTGAGACTGCGAACATTGGCTACGATGATACGATCACCGAGGAAAGAATGTACGCTCAAGTCAATGGTTGGACTATATCAGGTCAGACCGATAGCATTTCTCTAGACGATAATACTTTGAAAGATTACAAAGTAACTTCTGTTTGGACTGTGATGCGAGCCATGACTGAAGGTAAGAGTGAATGGGAACAGCAACTGAACTGTTACGCATGGTTGTGTAAACAAAACCTGCAAAGAAATATTTACCAGTTACAGATAATTACTATCAATCGAGACTGGAGTAAGAACCAGATGCTAAAAAGCGGTAGTGATTATCCTACTGCACCAGTTTCAGTTATCGACATTCCTCTTTGGTCAGAGGAAGAACAAAAAGAATTCATCGAGAAAAGAGTTAACCTCCATCAAGAAGCCGAGGCTGATTTCCTGATCACAAAGGAACTGCCTCGGTGTACTGATGAGGAGCGATGGAAACAGTCTGACTCTTACAGGGTAATGAAGAAAGGCAGAGTGAGAGCGATGCGAGTCTTACCTACTCAGAAAGAGGCAGACGACTACATAACCAAAAGCAGTGAGAAGAATCTCAGTATAGAGTTTGCAAAAGGCGAGAGCAGAAGATGCAAAGACTATTGTGATGTTGCTCCTTTCTGCGATCAATACAAAATGGAGATTGGAAACAATGAGTGATATAACTTATAAACAGATATGGGATACTTTGACTGATGTGAAAGTAGAACATTTGGTGGAAGAGAAGATGAATCTATCTTATCTTTCTTGGAGCAGGGCATGGTTTCTACTATGCGAATTGTATCCACAGGCAGAGTATGTATACCACGATACTGTCAAACACGAAGATGCCACTTGCTCAGTGGGTGTGACTGTTAAGATAGGAGACTGTAAGAGGTTTGCCTCTTTGCCAGTCATGGACTACAAGAACAACGCTATTGTAAATCCTGATGCACGACAAATAAACGATGGCAGACAAAGGTGTTTTGTCAAAGCCATAGCTATGTTTGGATTAGGCATAGGACTTTATATGGGTGTATCTGATGATCTTCCTGATGAGGAAAAGGACAAAGCGTCTGAGAAGAAGAAGACAAAGCCTAAGAAAGCAGAGGTCAAAGAAGAATCAAAGGAAGAACCCAAAGAAGAGGCTGATGAGAATCACGACAAAGACTGGGCAGAACTCTTTGTAAAAGGGATGATGGATGTCGCTGACTCTAAGATCATATCCAACAAGGAAGAACTTAGAGATCACTACAAGGCAAACATCAAACACATAGCGATACTGGGAGAGAAGTTTCCTGATATTAAAACAGAACTAGACGATGGTTATGCAGGACTTGCAGATAAACTACCATCAAAAGAAGATTAATTTAAAGATTACTTTAAGGAGGTAATAATGGCTGATAATAAAGCACAATCGGATGGAGCAATCTATACCAACAACTATAAAAAATCTCAGAACCAACCAGATTGGACTGGGAAAGTAAGTCTTGATAAGGACTTACTCAAGGAACTTGTCAACAAAGTAAAGGCTAACGAAGAGGCTGAACTCAGAGTAGCTTTATGGGATAGGACTAGTAAGAATGGTAACGAATACAAGTATGCTCGTTTGGATATTCCTATGGTACAAGATAAACCTGCATCAAAACAGGAAGAACCTAAGAGCAATAAGTTAGAAGATATCGACCTGCCGTTTTAAAAATATTTACTGGTAATAGATTATGACTGACAAAACTTTTGAATACGACTCTGAAAAATCATTCGATGATAATTACAGAGTTTGGTACAGAATGAACTGTACTGAAAGAAAAGCATACAATGAAGAGATTCTTCCTGAGCAGGTAGCAAAGCGAATGTTCAATGAGAACTATGGGTCTTTCATTAACAAACTCAAGAAACCATTTGGAGGCTATGATGAGTGAAGAGAGAGAAGTTTGCATCTTAATTAAAAATGGCAAGCATGGACACGACTATGAACTATACGATGAGGATTCTGCAAGGAGTCTGAGTTTGGCAGACAAGCAAGATGAGTGGCACGAATACCTTCGCCATCACTTAGGCATAGAACCCTCTGAGGATGATTATGTTGAGTGGTATGGAGACTATCCGCCTATCTCTTTGATGGTAAATAAAATATAGGAGAGACTATGAAAGTAAAAATGGTTGATTATAAAAATGCACCTAGTTATGAAGGCTACGCTGAAATTCTAGATAGGATGCGAGGTGCTATCAATAGGAAGTTTGACGATATCTTTGAGCGATATGAGATACAAATGATGGGAAACATAGCCAGTTACAGGCATGCTTTACTGTTAGAAGTGGATAAGTTGCAGACAGAGATAGAGGAGACTTTATCAGGTCGTCTAGATGCTATGGCTATGGAAGTGCTAGATGAGTGATGAGGTTGTCGAGAATTGGCAACATGAGATAAGAAAGCTTGCACCTCTGATAGAGAAAGCTATGTATCATGTTCACGAGAAGGAGGCTGATGTCAAACAACTACAGGCTAAGTTAAAACTAAGGGCAGTAGATCAAGGCATCAAAACTAATAGTGGTCAAGAAACCTACGCTGAGGCTACTGAAGAATTGCATGAGGCAAGACTAAAGGTAGGTGTAGCGAAGGGAACACTAGAGGCTATTAGGGTACAACTCAAAAGCTTAGAGATAGGTTATGAAGTGTGGCGAACTAGAGAAGTGTCTCAGAGAAAAGAACAAAGCAGATATGGTGCTTAATTAATAAAAGAGTAGGGTATTCCAGTAAGGGATTACTACAGGAAGGAATTTAAATGCGTTCCTGTTGGATGGGTTTACAAGCATCCTATAAACACCGCCCTACAATTTTAAATGAAAGGAAGAAATCCAACTAAAGTAGAACAATATCATATGGACAAAGTGCAACAACTAGGTTGCATAGTTTGTCGCAATGAAGGGAATCTGTTTGTGCCTGCCGAAATACATCATGTCTATGGCAAAACACGAAAGGCTACAAAGAAAGGTGGTTTTGATGCACATATGAAAGTATTGCCTTTGTGTTACGAACATCATAGATCAGGCATAGACTGCGAGAGATATACAAGCAGACATCCATTCAAAGCAAAGTTTGTTTCTCGCTATGGAGCAGAAGAAGAACTACTCGAACAAGTTGAAAAAATTCTGTAGCTGGGAAAAATATTTACTGGTAAGAGGAAACACATGACAATGTTAGCCGAACAATTAAAGCAAGAGCTACAAGAAAGAAAAGAAGCTTGGTGGAAATGGCATCAAAAGAATCCGCAGGTGTGGAAGAAGTTTGAGGAGTATACTTTTCAAGCCATCAACGCAGGCAGAAAGAAGTATTCACAGTGGGCGATTATAAATCGTATTAGATGGAACGCTGAAGTAGAGACAAGCGGTGGGGACTTTAAGATAAGCAACGACTACATAGCTTTTTACGCTAGGTTGTTTCATGTGAAACATCCAGAGTACAAGGACTTCTTCTCAGTCAAACCTTTTAAGGAAGAAAAAATGATCAAAGAACTAGAAGAAAGTATGCCTTGGATTTCATCTCACTGAAACCTGTGACTGGTAAATATTTTATGTGCCCTGTCTCTGATCCGTTACAAAGGTTTCGATCTCTCTTCTGAGATTTGGAACTTTAGACAGTCTTAAGTTTCTGTCGAATTCTAGTTGTTCTAATAACTCTGCCTTCTGTTTCTTAGTCAAAGTGTCATTACGATAGATTGCATCCCTGCGATCTCTGAACTTTTTCATGTATCTGTCCAACGCTAGAATTTGCGATCTGGTTCTGACTGCTCCTTCGTTGTTGACTCGGTATGCTAAGTATTCATCTATCAAGCCTTTATCTTTTAATTTATTGATAGTCTGTATTACCTTGTTACTCTCTGCTCGTAACTCGTAGAATTCTTGCTGTAAGCCACCGCCTTGTGGAGTTGCTAAGAAACGCTTGAGAACAGGCATTTGGTCTATCCTAGGGGATATCATATCTCTGCCTGTGAATTGCCTTAGAGTAGCGTCTATGACGCTCAGAAGGTATGTTCCTAATGTGCCTCCGTAGCCTCTTAAAGCATACTCTAATTTTATAGGACTGATATTGAAAGTTTCTCCTATAACTCTAGCTAATTCGTTGGTAGTTTCTCTGGTCTGGAAAGCAGGTTCTAAACCTTCTTCCATGTACTGTGGCACTATTGGACTACCTGTGAAACCACTTCTGTTATCTATATAAGCCTCTTTAAATGGTTTCAACGCTTGAAATCCCAAAGGGTCAACCGCTAGTGTGGTAGTCGCACCTCTAATCAAAGTCTTTTTCAAATCTTCTAGGCTCGATCCACCCATAGTTACATCCATAATTCTTTCTGGAATTGTTTTAAACAGGAGACCGACCTCGAAAGGCACAGGTAGTTTTAGTGGAGGAGAATCTTTACTAGTAAATATTAACCAGTTGTCTTCCCTTTCTTCTCTTCGCCTTGCTCGGTACTCATCTTTATCACTGACCATCGCATAGTACAAGCCTGTAGCAAACATGAGTAAACCTGCTCTGCCTAAGAAGTTTGCTATGACTTGTCTTTGTGCATCTTTGTCGTTAGCTATTGCTGACTCAGGTATACCTGCTGAATATCGACCAGAAGCTGATCTGTATAGAACATCTAAACCTTGTATCCTTGCATTTAAAAAAGGTATAGCAGTTGTGACTATTCTAAAAATTGGACTACTGCCTCTCCTTGAGAAGTTTATTATCTCTGCTGCTTGATAGGCAGCCTCTGCCTCATCGCCTGTTCTTTCTAAAACTTTATCGTAGACTGCTTTTCTTGTTGCTCCATCCGATCTATAGGTTGCCTGTCCTAGGAAATCCCATGCTTTCAGCACCATGTCGGTAGGATTCATTGCTCCATTAGTTCCTATACCCTGACTTCTAAATTGCCTTTTAACAAAACCCACGACACTCTCTGCATCTGCAGAATAATCGTAACCTCCCAAAACTCCAAACCTCTCTAGATCAGATAAGTCAGAAGCAAATCCTTTTACAGTATCTACTACAGGTGTAAAGCCTGCACCACTTGTAACCGCAGCAGATAAGGTATCTCTAAACATATTTACTAATATAAAGCCGGGGTCTCTTGTAACTGTTTCACGAAGCACAGTTGCTGGAAAGGATAAAATTTTTGTAATTACACTGTCATTTAAAACACCCATGTTTTCTAATCCCTCTAAAAACATAGGATCATTAACAAAAAAGAATCTTTTTCTGCCACCAATATATACTGGTAATATATTCTCTCCCTGTGCATCTTGAGCTAAAACTTCTCTCGCTTGTCCACTTGTAACAAAAGCACGCATTAATTTTTGCAAGGCATCATTTTTCATACCTGCACTTACTACAGATATTTGATTTCTAAATATAGCTTCTAATGGAGCTACATCTATAGCTGCATCACTACCTTTAATTTTTATATTTAAAGGATTGCCTGTAAGAATACCGCCACCGATATTCGGTCCTCTTATAGAATCATCAACCATTTTTTTATAGAAAGGATAATAAACAGAATCATCTTTCCATATTTGTGCAGTTGGTCTTACTTCTATTTTTTCTTGTATATTTTCTCTACTATTGTAATCATTAGCTAAATCTAAAAGTTTTAAATCATCTGCAGTTTTAGCTGCATCAATACCTTTTTTTATTAACTCACTTTTTATTTCTTGATAGTTAGGAAGCTGTGATAGCAAACCAGAAGCTACCATAAAGTCTATAGTCTTATTATTGTATTCTTGAAAGTTATCATAAACTTCTTTGATTACATTATATTCGTTTCCTATTTCTTGACCTTCTGCTATTTGCTCTTCTGTTAAAGGAACTTCTATTCCTTTCTCATTTAAAACTGCACCTCTTTTAGCTATGGCATATATTTTAAATAAACTTTCGTAATTAATATTATCTTCTTTAGACTTTTGATATATAGGTGCAAATATATTAATAAGGTTTAAACGCTCATCTCTTGTTACAGATGTAAGTCCATTGTCTAAAGTTACAAAACCATATTTAAGCATTGCTGCAAAAACACCTTTAGATTTATCAACCCACCTCAAAGCTTGTATTGCTCCTGTTCTTGCACGAGCTTCAATGCTAGATATATCTGGATTTAGTTTTACTGCTTTTTTTATACCTGCTAATTGAGCTGCATATCTATCAATATATTTTGCTCTTTGTCTGGTTAAAAATCTTGATGCTGATTCACTCCACTCAGACTCATCAACCACAGTTTCTCCAAATGTCTTGTTTGGATTCTTACCCATCTCAATAGTCTTATTAAGTTCTTGATACTTTTCTGGTATCGCTCCCTCTGATCTTTTGAATGTTGGTATATCTAAAGGTATCTGTTCTGTAATTTGTTTTTTACTATCCTCTATCCTTTTAGCTTTAAGATAATTTATTTCTCTTTGAGTTTGTCTCATTCTGCCTTGCAATTTATTGAGACTTTCAGGTGTCATAAATGCACCTTCTTCTTGTTCTTCTCTTTCTAACTGATACAGTCTTGTTTCTAATCTATCAATTCTTTCTGTGACTGGTAAGGAATCATCTGCAGCTATAGAAAAAGTAGCAATATCATCCGTTGCATTTTCTTGCATTTCAAAAGCAATCTTTAATGCTTGTGGACTAGCATTGTTATTTAACCTCGGTATTGACTCAGGAGAAGTATTAGCATTTATTTCATCTGCTTTTTCTTTTGCCTGTTGTTCTGCTGCTTGATCTAATATTTCTGCTGCTGTTTTTTCTTCCTCTTCCTGAGCAGTAGGTTCTTCTGGAACTTTATCAACACCTGTAGCTTTGCCTCTTTGTACCTCTGCTATATCTTCAAATAAACCTGTGCTTACTAAACCTCTTACAACATCTCTTTGTCTAGCACCTATCTTACCGCTTGCTATATCCTGTAACACAAAGAAAGGATTACCAAAGTTTGCTCCTGTTATTGCACGCAATACTCCAGTAAAAAAGTTTAAAACTTTATTTACAACTCCTTTAGGTTGTTGCTGTAAAGAGTTAGGATCAGCACGATAGACCCTAAATAGTTCTGCAGCATACTCTTCATTCAAAGTATTTTGTGGTGTGCCTTGTTGTTTATAATTACGCTCTAGTGCATCTTGTAAATTTTTAGGCAGAAGTTTTTTAGCTGCTTGAACTAAACTTTGGAACTCTTTTTCTGTAAGCAAATCAAGTTTACGCATTGCATGAATTGCTTCATGGTTCATTATCTCTATTGTTTTGTCTAATAACTGTTGCTCACTCAGTTCTTTACGAGGATCAATCCTTGCCATCTGAAAAAAGATAGTTTGTAAAGATTGCACATACTCAGCTTCAGCAGGAACTACATTCCCTTTAGCATCTACTGGTGGTGTAGTTGCTACAACATTACCTTGTTCATCTGTTATAGCTGTTCTAGCATTTTGAATTACACTGTTAAACTTAGTCGCTACATCAGATAAACCTAAATCAGATAATTCTTCTGTAATAAGTTTTTCTAAAGTTTCAAAACTAGGAGGAGGCGGTAATAATAAAGGCTCTGTTCTATTATTAATATCTTGTAAAACTTTTTCTTGTATTTGCTCTTCAGATAACTCTGTTGTTCTTCTAAGTCTTTCAGCAAACTCTTGCGTAGATTCTTCAACAGGAGAAGTTTTAGCAGCCTGCTCCATATCAAAGTTAGGATTACCTATAACTCTATTACCTCTTTTAGTAGCACGACCACTATTAATTAAATCAGTTTTGAATTGATCTCTTTGTTTTTTAGATAATGATAGTCCCTGTAAAGTTGTGCCTTCTAATATGCTTTTATCAGTAATAGGTCTGTCTTTAAATGTTTGATAAAAACTATTAAGTTGCTGTGCTGTATAAGGTCTTGGTCTATAGTCTGGTAATTTAGTAACTGTATCAAATCTTGGTAAGCTTCCTAATCGTGTAATTAATATTTCTTTCTGACCACGATTCATTTTAGAAAATTTCTTTTCACCTGCTACAGCTTCAGCTAAGTATTCAAACTCTGCACTAGTAAAATTAGTATCTATATTTTTACTTCTTAATAAATCCGTAAAAGCTTGGCGAGATACATCTATGTTATCTTTAATTCTTCTAACACCTCTAAGCTCTCCTAAGTTTTCTGATATTTTAGAAACTATGTGTGCTTTCTCAGATAAAGCTTGGTTAAAATCTTCTGGCTTTAACAACTTCTTCATCTCAGGAATTGTGTAATATGCTTTTCTTTCTAAACCAATCTTCTCTGCCCTTGCGTATAACTGCTCTAACAAACTAGCATCTAGGTCTCTTTCTGATACTGGAGTTACAGGCACATTACCTTGCTCTCTTTCTATCCTTAGCCTTTCTCCTAAAATAGGTGATTGTGTTATTTGGAACTGTGATCCTAAAGTCTCTAGTTCCTCTGCTTTTCTTTGTCTTTGTAATCTTTCTTTTCGTTTAGGACTAATCCTAGAATCCATGATAGCTACTTTTCTAGCATCAATAACATTGTATAAAGGATTGTATATTTTTTGACCAAGGTTATATGCAGTGCCATTACCTGATAAACCTATAATATCTAGTGTTTGCTCTACTGAATCATTAATAAAAGAATTTCTTATATTTTTTCTAGCGTCTACTGCTGCTGAAGCAGCTTCTTCTATTGTTTCATGAGTACTAAATTCATTACCAGTCTCTAATCCTATAACTGATATAGTGCCATCTGCATTAGGCTGTAAGTCTACTTCTTCTATAAAAGGTAAAGTTTCTTGAAATGCTTGATTGTTTAGATTGCTAGCAGGTAATTTTAATTCAATTTCTTTTTGTTTTTGCTCCTCTAATAATTCAACTCTTCTTTGTTTTTCATCCAGAGACAAGTTAGGATTTGCATTAGTATTAGCAATAGCTTTGTTATATATTAAATTTATGTAAAAGATTGCTCCATTATTTCCAAAATTATTTTCTATAGCTCGTATGCCATCTGTCACATCACGAGAAACTATTTGTCTAGTTCCCATAATTTTATCAACTTGTTGTTGAAGTTTTTCTACATTATCTTCAGAAAGAGTTAATTGAATTTGAGCAAAATCTAATTCACCCTCTGGTATAGGATCAATAGTAGGTACTTCACCTGCGACAAAAGGAACACCTTCTTCTATTTGTTTCTGCAATTCTCTTTGTCTTTCTCTTGATTCAGAAAGTACCTTTTGTTCTTGCAGTCTAGCTTCTTTTTCTTGTTCTAAATCGTAAGTTCCACCAATCCTACTTCTACCTGCAATCCCTCGCAAAAGTAAATCTGCTGTAAAACCAACTGCACCGCCCACAGTAAAGTCATCAAATGCACTATCTCCTATTTCTATTTCATCGCTATACATACCACGAGCTACTGCATCTTGTGCTATGCCAGCCATAGTTTCTTGTAAAGCTTCAACTCCACCTGTTGCCAATGCTGAAGTTATTCTTTCGCCTACACTTAATTTTGCTGCATCTGCTTTAGTTATTTTTTGTAATAATCTTGTAGGTGCAAGTATTTCACTAAAACCTATTGCACCACCTAGTAACTCAGAAATAACTTCTTGAGTTGTGCCCACCTCCTCACCCAAGGCTTTCGCCTCTTCCATGATCTCTGTCTGCTGCGATATACCAACAGGTACTGCTAGTGCTGCTGCAGAAATTGTCTGTGCTTTTAACTGTGCTTTATTAAGGTCACTTAATACACCTGTAAGTTCATCAACTTTATTTCGGTTGCCTGCTGCTCTTGCTGCCAATAAGTTTGCTTGTATATTTTTAGCTTTGCCTGCAAAACCTAAAGCCTTCCCTGCTGCCGTGCCCGGAATCAAAAAAGATGCAAACGATCCTAATCCTTGTCCAAACTTTGTACTAAATCTATCAAGATATTCTTCATCAGGACCAACTATGCTTTCATTAAGTTTTTGTTGTAGTCCTTTTAAATATGATCCAGCTTGACTGTCATTGCCAACATCAAAAAGATTTACAATACCTTCTCCAGCAGATAAAAAAGAACTTGCTAGTCCTCTTGGTACACCCTTTGCAACTTCTAATAAATCACCACCTAGAGTAGGTTCTTCTGGTGTTTCTGCTGTTTCTTTATAAGACGTATAGTAATTAGGATATTGTTCTGCAAGATAATTTTGCAGATTTATATAATAATTACGATCAGCATCCGATGGGATGTCTATATACTTACCATCAGGTAAATTAAATCTAGACACTATTCAGTATTTAAATTAAGTGGTGTTGCTTGATTGCCTGTCAAACTAGCAACTAATTGATCTATAGTTTGTTCTATTTGTTTTTTACGCCTTTCATTACCAAAACTCTTTTCTAATTCTTCTATCTGTAATTCTAGCAAATCGACAGTATTAGCATCTTTTCTTTGTTTAGCTTCTTCTTTTCTAACTTGTAAAGTTAGTAATTGAACTGCTAAATTGTAATCAGATTTTTGTTGATCTGCTACCAATCCTGCAACTTCCCTTTCTTCAATTCTTTGTAATTTTTTCAAACCAGTTACATCTTCTGTAATATCTCCTAAGCCTTTAGCAATATCACCTATATTAGTAGCACTTCCTACAGCTGCACCAAATTTAGATAATGCTAAATCTTGTACTTCTCTCTCTCTTTCTTCTTTTGTAGGAGCTTTAAATTCAGACTTTGGTAAATTTAAACCTTTTCTTAAATCTTCAAGTGCAGGCAAAATATTTATCTGATCAGATTGACTTTTATTAGCACCACCTTGAATAACAAATTCAGGATTATAAGAACCAGCCTCTTCTGCCTCTACAGGTAAAAATTCATCTGCAGCTAGGTTTTCTAAAGCTTTCATACTAACTTCTCTACCCTCTCTTTCTTGTGCTGCTATTCCTCTAGTAGTAGTAGGACTTGGAGAAAAATCACTTAATAAGTTTTTTGCTTGATTTTCTAAAGAAGCTACTCTACCGTCTCTTTTTCTTATATCTGTTCCTGTTACTGGTAAAGCTTTTAAACTTTCTATTCTCCGCATTAAATCTTGATAAGCAACATTACCTGCTTGTGTTATAGGTCCTGCAAAAGGATTATTAATAAATGCAGGAGATATACCAGTCATAAAAGTTTGATCGTATGTAGTTCTGCCTTTATCTTGATATCCAGTTAAACCGCCAGAAGCCATAGATGAGGCAGGTGCTTGACTATATACAAGTGTGGGTTGAGCACCTGCCAAACCTTTCTGTGAAAATTCTTGAACTGTCTCTTGTGCTACTGTAGTGCTAGGCTTAGGTCTCATACCTGCATACATTTTTTCTAATTCAGTTCTTCTCTGTATTTCAGATAATACCAAATATTGAGGATATCTGCTATTACCAGATTGCATCATTTCAATTAAATTTTGCTTTGGCAGATATTCTAGTTCTTCGGCTGCTTCTATTAAATTAGACATTAATAACTCCTTATACTTGACCTTGTGTAGCTCTATATAATCCTAAACCAGCTAGTCCTGAACCTAAAGCTGACTGAAATATTCCGGGTTGTTGTTGAAAAGTAGAGACAGTGCGATCTGGTTGTATTGGTACACCCCTAAGAATATTACTTAAAAATCCTAATTGATCTCTAGTAAAGTCTCTTTGTCTCTCAAAGTCACCGTAACCTATATCAAGTCCTGCTTGTCGCATGGCTCTTTCTTGTTCACCCAGTCTAGATAAAGCACCTATTCTAGTTAAAGCATCTTGATCAATAGCTTGACCTGCTCCTATCAAACCTCTTGATAGTGCTAGTGCTTGTCTAGCTTCAGCATCATCTGCTTGCAAACCTAAACGACCTGCACCTAAATCTATCTGTTCTCCTGCAAGTCCTAATCTACCTGCTTGAATATCAGCTAATTGACCTCTTTGAGCTAAGTCTTCTTGCCTCTGTCTTAGTTGTTCTTCTAAAGCAGACTCTCTAAAACCAAGGTCTCTTTCGGCTGCTAGCTGTTGCTGTGCCATTTTAAATGCTTCAGCACTGCCTCTAGTCTGTATATCATCAAGTCTTTGTCCTAAGTTTCTTTCTCTTTCTGCTTGTAAGATAGCTTCTCTGTAGCCACCTAAACCACCACTTTGTGTAGCTTGTGATTCAATACCTTGTCCTCTTATTTCAGAATCTCTTATTGCTTCTCTTTTAGCAATGTCGGTAACTTGTTGTTGAAAAGGACTCATAAATCTAGATACGCCCTCTTCAAAACCTAGTCTTTGATATGGACCTACATTAAACCTAGATTGATATTGCGAAGGTCCTCGCATAAACTGACCTGCTTGCACATCAGAAGTGAAGTCACGAAAGTTTATACCAGTGCTAGGATCAACACCCATAAGCACATTAGATGCAGCAGATAACTGCGGAGATGTACCTCTACGAGCAAAACCTCTGGTCATGCCTTGAGCTATAGTCTCATCAGGACCAAACTCAGCCAGTCTTTGACCGCCAAAAGGCGTATATCCTTGCTGACTTTCAGCAGATGCTCTATCTAAAAGATCACTAAAAAATGGCTCTGCATAAGCAGGAAGATCACTTTGTATGATTTCCTGTCTAGTAGGAGCACTGCTTCCTCCACCTTTAAATCTTCTCATTTTCTACCTCTATAGTGTATTCATAAAATATAGCTAACTTGTTCCAATTATCTCTGTCTTTTACCCAATGCCAAAAACCTGCTCTGCCTATTCCCTCTATGCCATTGCACTGATTCAATACTGCGTAATCTTCTAATGCATCTATACACATTTCTACCCAATCTTCCATCTTGTTACCAGTAACATGCTCAAGACTTAACATTTTTTTTCCTGTTGGATAATTAATAAACTCTGTCACCATAATACCTTTGATATCAAAAGACTCTTTATCAAATATAATCCATAGACTTTTAATATTATTTAAACAATCGTAAAAAATATCATCTGGTGTTAGCCTTCCGTTTGATCTTTTGCAAGAACGATCTAAGTATTTTTTTACACCTTCCCAAATAAGAGTTAGCTGATCGTTAGTAACAATACTAAGATCGTAAGGTTCTTGTATTTCTTCTACTGGTATAGGTTGCATCATGTTGGTAATACGCTATCATTTATCATAGCTGCTTGTTTAGTTGTTCCTGTTTTTTCCTTTCTAACATCATCCATCATCCTATAAAGTTTTTCAGAACCTGCATCAGAACTGCCATCTCCTAACATAGATACAACATCTGCAGGCACTATAAACTCATCTTGTGATACTGCTATCGTTTCTCTAGCACCTAGCTTGCCTCTAAGATCATCATCCATACCACCGTTACCAGTACCTTGTATCAAACCTTCAGTTTGTGCTTCAGGAACTATTGATCTTAATATCTCGTTTCTTAATTCTTGAAAAGCTTGACTACCGTACTTTTCTATAAACCTTGCAACAACAGTTTCATCATCTATCTCACCTAAAATAAATTGTCTAGTTTCTAAAATCAGAGGATCAATCTGTGGTTCTCCTCCTTCTTGATATCCTGTAACTCCACCTTCTGCCATAGGCATTTCGTCTGGATAAGCTAAAGGATCAGTCTCTAATAATGCTGGTGGAGCAATTCCAGTGTAAGCTTGAAAAGGATCAATAACTGCTGTCCTTTGCATAGCTAAATTAGGCATATCAAAACCACCTCTAGTAAAATCAGATAGTTGTTCTTCGGATGGTCTGCCCATAACAGAAGCAGCTAGATTACTATCTGCTATAGCTTTAGCTGCAATGTCAAATTCATCTGTGCCTTGTAAAGCAGGATTAACTGTTTTCTCTATTGGTGCATTTATTGTTGCAGGATCAAAGTACATTGTTTCAGGTTGGAAGCCTGCCATAAAATTAGGATTAACAGCAAAAGCTCTTCTTGCAGGTGCTCTTTTAATAACCATGTCTTGCTCATATTCATCTTCTTCCTTAGTCCTACCACCTCTTCCAAACTGTGTCATACCCCCTGATGCAGTATATAAAGTCGGTAATGGATTTAATCTTCTTAGCAACTCGTCTTCTTCTGCTTGTCTTCGTTGTCTATCAGCCACTTGTTGCGTAAATGCATCTTGCGATTCAATCACACTTAAACCACCTGCACCTACACCTAAAGGAATATACACACTAGGTTGTGCTGCAGCACTCGCTACATTTTCAAAACCACCCAAGAAAGATTGTCCCGTTACATCTCCCGAAGTTTGAAATGCAGAAGCTAAATCTGAAAAAACATTACCAGTAATATTTTTTGTAGCCTCGTCTGCTGCTGCTTTGGTAGCCTCATCTGCTACAGCTTTAGCGGCTTCTTCTGCTGCAGTCTCTGCTACTACCTGTCCAGCTACCTCTGTACCTGCTTTTCCTGCTGCCTCTGCTGCTTTAGCTGCTGCTCCTGCTCCTTGAAATATTGCTCCTAGTCCATAAGAAGTTAAACCTGCTAGCAAACCTTTTTTGAGATCACCCTCTATAAGACCTGTAGCCAAGCCTGATCCTAAACCTGCACCTACTGGTCCACCAAATACTCCACCTACAATACTAGCTGCAATAGGAATTGCATCTTTTATGCCAAAAGCTTCTGGTAATCCTGTCTGCGGATTAATAGTCATAGCACCCATTTGTGCTAAACCACGCACCTCATTAGGATTCATATGTACTAAAGTAGAATCACCGTATCTTCCTTGGGAAGATATGTTTCTTACTTGCTCTTGTATATTCATAGTGCCACCACCTTTAAATTGTTGTCCATATTCTGGACTTACTGACTCAGATAAAATGTCTTTTAGTCTGGGATCATATTGATAACCTTTCAAGGGAGCTACTTCTCCATAGATTGGTTTTGCTTGTAAAAATTTTTCAGAACTAGGATCATATAAAATACCCTCTGGTCCAGTTAAAAAATTTGTTCCTTTTGTTTGTGCAGATTCAACTTTAGAAAAAGTTTCTAGTGCATCTAAAGTAGTAGAAGGTAAAGAAGTTATGCCTCGTGATTTTTGTACTTCATTAGGTATATTTTTGACCTCTCTAAATCTAGGCATGTCAAATTCTTCATACCTAAAACCCGTTATAGCACCTGCTTCTTCTGGAATTTGTGGATTAAAACCTACACTACTTTGAAAATTTAACTCTTTTTGTAAAAAATCACTAAATGGTTTGCTCTTATCTCTTTCGTAAAAATCAAGAGTAGGCATTTTATCATCATAAACTATCTGTGTTACTTTAGTTTTAAGAGCATCATTAACTAAGTTTTTCCTTTGTTTCGCACTATAAGATGCATATTCAGCATCTGTAAGTTCTTTCTTTTTTTCTGCTAAATCTAAAGAATAATCTTTAATTTTTTCTTTAATTTGTGGATCATTATAGTTAAGGCTAAAACCTGACTTAGGATCAAATCCTCCAAATGCTCCTACTTCAAGTAAAAGTTTTTTGTCGGCATCGGATAATGGATATTCTTCTATGTCATCTGTTAATAATCCATTTATAAATCTGCTACCAAAACTTTTATAAGACCTAATCATTGGATTCTTACTAGGCTCTATAAAAAATTCTTTAGCTATACCACCTGCTAAAGTATCATCTTCAATAGGTAAAGCTACATACTTTAAAAAATCATTAAACTGTTTTTGATTTAATTCTTTTTTTTCTGCCACATTATTCTCCTTGGGTTTCACACCCAAAAGCATTAAAACTTAAATCACCTGAACTAGCATAAACTTTTATTAGATCAGATTCATTTAGTGTAATTCCTATAACAATGGTATCAGTGCTATTAGCAGATAATGCCTTGTCATAAAATAAATATTGTTTGTTATCTGTTGCTGCTCCCGCTACTGATACGAGTATTCTGTAA
>CAACVD010000325.1_pt1 | contig 23076 bp, 19 predicted proteins | sample 2381771 | NCBI WGS metagenome assembly CAACVD01 (sample SAMEA5211965, study PRJEB30684) | marine metagenome | biome: Marine; feature: Epipelagic; material: Water | collected 2015-10-15 | depth 15 m
CACTACCATTACTAGTATCGGTCCAATTGGTAGTAATACCTGAGCCAATAAATTTAACTTCTTGTGCATTTGAAACAGTAACTTCAGTGCCATCATCATCTTCAAGCACCCAGTTTTCCATAAACTGTTCTAAAGTTGCTGCTGTAACTCGGAGTTGGGCATCATCGCCAGTAGAGAAAGACCTCGCGCTAGTATTATCTTGAGCACGAACAATAGTAAGCGTGTTACTAGACCTACCTGTAACTTTTACTATTTCATTATTAGTGCCATCATCAAAAGTACAGAAGAAAAACTCTCCTGAACCGAGGCTTGGGAACACACTTCCATCTGCAACAGTAGCACTGGTGGCACTGTCATTTAAGTCTGCACCAAGCGTTGTCTTGGCATTGTTCTTAAAAACAATTCCCATAAGTAACGTCTCCTATATTAGCTAACTGTTACTGTCCAGGTAATTGTCATTGAGTCTGAGGCTCCTTTGTTTACAACTGAAAAAACTGTTCTACAAAGCATGGTACCACTAGAAGAAGCATTTAATAATGCAGCCTCCGTAACAGCACCTGTTCCTGTACCAGCTGCAAAAGTTGCAACATATGTCACGACAGCACTAGAAACATTAGTACTTGTTAGAGCTACTCTACCAAGTTCACTTCCAAGTGCAGTATCGCTAGCAGCAGCAGCAGTAGAACCACTTCCAATCGCCATATGAGACATCGCTGTAGCAGAAGCATCTTTTATTCTAGATGCTACATAGCCTTTACCTGCTGTAACAACAAGATTATCAACCTCTTGTACAACATCGCCATTAAGTGCAATAGCGAGTTTACCTTTTAATTTAAAGTCGTCTTTAATCATTTAAGCTCCTAATTTAAAACACTAGTATTTAATGCAGTGGTATTCAAGACACTATCAGAACTTGAAATGAAAAGAATACTGACTGACTCAGATATTGTAGCACTATCTGATGGATTTTTGCCAAAAGTATGTGCTAATACTTCACTAATACTTGGAGTATCAGCTATCCCACTCTTTCCAACCTGTATTGTTTCATCATCAGTAAAACCAAAAACATTGCCTTTATTTAAATTAAAGTCAGTTTGTAGATTATCAGACGCACTAGCTAAGTCATCCAAAGTATGAGCATCTGCAAAAGTCCTTTCATAAGTAACTGTTCTAGAAAAAGACTCTGAAACACTAGGGCTATCTGAAAAAGCTGGTGATATAGTTTTAGCAAGTGCTTCTGAAACTGTAGTAGAGTCAGAAGCTACATTACTAACTGCCTTTGCGGGTGAATCGGTTATAGATGGAGTATCTGAAAAAGTTCTTGCAAATGTTATTGCTTTTGCAAGAGACTCCGAAATAGATGGGCTATCTGAAAAAGCCCTTGCAAACTCTACAGTTTTAGCAAGAGACTCTGAAACACTTGTAGAGTCTGCAGCAGTAGTAGAAACCGCTTTTGCCAGTTCTTCTGTAACAGACGGAGTATCAGAAAAAGCCCTAGCAAACTGCACAGCTTTCGCTAAAGACTCTGATATATTTAAAGTTTCAGCGTTTGGAGAATCGTATTGACTAGAAAAATAAAGGTTTTTTGTATCTGCGTCTAGTATTACATTTGCAGTCGAAATATTTACGTACTGTAATAAACTTTCAGTTTTTGTAAATGTAACAATAGATTTAGTATTAGAAAAAGTATTTACTGACTCAGTTGCATCTGAATCTATTATGATTCTGAAGTTTGTATAGTTTACTGTAACCTTGAATGCCATTAATCAAAATCATCACGTACTTTAAATTTAATTAAATCTTGAACAGTTTGAATATTCCCATCACTCTTTGTAAATTCTAACTCTCCCTCATAAGTTCCTGAACTTGTCCAAGTGTTATTAGGGAAAATTAAGGTACATTGACCATTTGAAGGGTCTGATAGAGTAGCAGTTATAGTTGATAGCACAGTAGTTTGTCCGACTTCTCTTATTCTAAGCTTTACAGAACCACTACTTAAATTTATTGGAGCCCATGTGTCACTATTTTCTGCATCCAAAGTTTGTCCACTTGCCGCAGTATTACTATCTTTTAGGGTAAAGGTTAGTTCTGGAAGGTTATCTCCAACTACTAATTTTATTGTATCTGAATATGCCATAACTTATCTCATTATATACTAAAAAGGATAGATATCATTAAATCTAAACTCTCCATCTATTAATAAATCTTCTATTCTTTCTGCAGTAGGGCCTAAAGCAGGCGTAAACCAAGCGTCTCCAAACTTAGGATTATCTGCCATAGGAAATATCATAGTAAAAGGTCCAAATATTCCCGACCTATCCATTATCTCTAAAAGATACTCTGGCCAAGGCATGCCATCAGTTCTAAATGCGGTTGTGTAACTAAATGTATCTTCAACCTCAACTCCTCTTAATGGTCGTTCTAAAACACCAGGAGTAAGTCCTCTACCTAAATACTTTATAAACTCTCTTAACTCTAAACCAAAAGCTGATAAAGGTAATAAGACACTTGCTCCTAAAACTAAAGGAACTGCAGCAGATGCTACCCCATCCCTATTATATGCACTTTTTGATTGTCTAAACAATCCGCCCATAATGTTTGCACCAAAAGCATAGAAGAAAGATTTAAGTTGAAACACTAAGGCTAAGTAAGGGTTGTTAGCCCAAACAGGTCGCTCTGCTGCATTTGGTCTAATTATAGCTTCTTCTACAAATCTTCTAAGGGCATCTGCTACTTTTGGATTATTAGTATTTAAAGTTCCAGAATCTCTATCGTAAGCGTTAATAATATCCTGTCTAGTTAATTCTAGCTCACTTAAACTTTCATTATTCTTTTTATTATTCTCTCTTGCTAGAGCAATCAAGTATCTTTGTCCCATACCTGCAGCAAACGCTCTAGAAAATTTTGTATACCAATCTAACTGGATACCTTTGAAAAAGCCCTCTGCTACTTTTTTAGTACCTTCGGTCATATAACCAAGCTCATACGCATTGACATACATAGTATGAATAGCATCGTTTGTTACTAAACCTAAATCTTGAGCAAACTGAGTAGCTTCTTTTTGATTTGCAAAAGCATATTTAAACTCTGCAAAATAATCTTTAAAGCTAATTAGCCCTTTGCTTCTAATCATTGGTCCAGCTAAATCTGGTATAGAGGCTATAGTTGCAAAAGGCAATAAAGTTAACATGTTTAGTAACAACCCATAGCTGTTTAATTTTCGCATAAATGGGCTCATGTCATAACCAACTTTGCCTAACATATGTCTCACAGCGTCTCTAGCGCCTTGTTGTTTAATTGGGTCTGATATTCTATTTAATTGAACTTCAGCCGCTAAGTAACCATTAACAGTATCACCAGCTTTTTTCTTTTCTTTTTTCAAATCATCTAACAAACTTTGTGGTGCTCTCTCTAAGTCAGCGGCAGTAAGTGTTGTGGTAATTCTTGTGTGATACTCTACTTTTTTAGTTGTAGTTTCTATGTAGTTTTTTAGAGCAGTAACAGGGTCTACTAAAAGCCCTAAATCTCTAGCTTCGTTATTTGGAATATTATTAAAATATTGTTGTCTTTCAGAAGAAAGTCCTACTGAAACATTAGATGTATCTAACTGTTCATCAGTGCTTAGCCAAGCATCAACAAACTGTTCCCAGGTGCTATATGTTTTTCCATATAGTTTTATTTCTTTTACCTTTGGATTATATTGTTTAAGTAAACTTGCAAGTTGTCCCCTTTCTTCAGGTTTGTTAATTAATTTAGTAATATCCCAAACCCTAGTATAAAAGTTATCTTTCTTATTTATATTTATACCAGAAGGTTGTATGTAATTATCGTAAAAACTCTCTAACCACTGTCTAATTAATTTAGCGCCTTCTACCTCAGTATTAGCCCCTATCGCTTTTATGTCTTTGGTAGCGACTTTATCATCCTCAGCAAGAAGAGCTGCTTGGTTAAATCTTTCAAAGTCTAGTTCACCATCTGTATAAAAATAATCATTACCTACTCTAAATACTCCGCCTACTCCAGAAGGGTCTTTAGCTGCGGCTCCTGTGAGTTTTAAATTAAACTCTACGGTTCTTCTATTTAAGAAACCCTGTCTAATCGCTCTTACAGACTCAGAATAAAATTGATTTGCAAAAGCCTCTACCTCTTTGCCAAGGCTTTTCATATAACCATAAGATGTTCTAAATATATAGGAAGTATTCCAATGTTGTTTATCGGCAGGCAAAAAATCTACGGTTGCGTCCCCAAACCCTTTTAACATTTGTATAGCTTTCCTTTTAACGTAGCTTAAAGTTTTTCTGTCAACTCCAAACTTTTTAGCTTGTTTTACAGATTCCTCAATAACTTCTGCAGCCTCTACTTTTTCATTTAAAGTTAAACCACCATCTTGTTGTTCTCCCTGTTTTACTTTTTCTTGAACTTTTTTAGTGTGATTTTCAAAAGTAGCAGCACCTTTCTCAATAGCATCGGCAGACTCACTAACTTGATTAACTCCTGGTGTAGGTGGTGTAGCTGGTGTAGGTGGTGTAGCTGGCGTAGTATCTGTTTCATCTCCAGCCCTTCGAGTTTGTAAGTCTGGTGTAGGTGGTGGGGTAGGTGGTGTTTTTGCGGCATTTGTTGCTAGCTTTTGCATAAACGCATCAAAGTTGTCAGACTGATACTCAGGATTAAGTCTAGATTTATATAATAAATTTATAACTCCATCATAAAGTTCTTTAAACTTAGTAACCATTTGTTTAAAGAAACCTTCTGCTCTATTTTTAGCGCTTTCACCTGCTGCTGTTTTTCTTACCCAAATTGTAAATTGGTCAGAAAAATATTCATCAAGACCGTTCTTTCCGCTATACTTTGAGTTTCCTTCGGCCTCTAATCTTTTTTTAGCTTTGTTAAAATCTTTTATAATTAGCTTACCAAGAGGTGTTCCAATAACGTCATTTTTATATTGATTGAACAAGGCGTGTCCTACCTCATGAGAGCTTTCCACTACATATCTAAAAAAGTCTGCCTCAGTTTTTATTTTATTAGTATCAGTTAAAACTATATCTACACCATTTACGCTATCGCCTGTAAATATAATACCAGCGGTGTCTAAACTACTTCTAAGATTCGAAGCCTCTTTTCTTACCGTATCTGCTACATTTCTTGGATTTCCTTTGCCACTAACACTAACTAGCTGCTTAGATATTTCTACTGGTAGTTCTTTTTGTATATCGTGAAAATAAATATTTCTTTTATAGCCAAGTCTATCTAATAACTTTTTAAAAGCGCCAATTAATTTATTTTGTCGGTCAGTAAAATTATCAAACTCTGGTGCTTTAAGTTGTTGTCTAAACTTTTTAGTTTCTTTTGATGGTCGCTTGGTTCTACCTTCACGTTCAGCATCAACTAGTTCTTGGTCTACCCCTTGACGTGTTTGAGATTCAGTTCTTAAATAAGTATCAGGAGCCCCATCCTCAATGTTCATACGAGTTACTAACACATTTTTACTTTTTAAATCAGCTTCTGTATACTCTAACTTTGTAACGCCCCCGCCAGCTTCTTCACCTATTGGACTACCAAAAGTCTCTTTGAACTCTTCTGTAATTGCATTGGCGTCTAAACTAGGAGATAGTGATATTCCTCGTTCATTTGCTAACTCTAATAAAAATTGATTGTAAAGTTCTGGGTCTGTTCCATTAAAACCAAACTTAGGGCTAAACTTTACACCTCCTGGTAAAGTAAACTCAAACAAACGATTTTTTCCAGCTTTGGTTTTGTAAGTCTGTGGGTTAGCATCTAATCCATCATTTATTAATCTTTCTTCAATCTTATTGTTTGCATCTACAATTCTTGCACTTACAGAACGGAGAGCTGATTGAATTTCACCTTCTTCTAAAGGGCCTTGTAATCTAACTCTAGTTCTAGAAAAATCTGATGATTCTGTTTTTTGTTGTGCTAAATCAATTTCACTTATCTGACTTTCTCTAGAAACATTATTTCCTCGATATACTAAAGTAGCTTTCGCTAAAGCTAAAGAACCAAGTAATTGGTCAAGTTGTTTTTTTTGTCTTGCAATACCACTAAGGGTGTTAGGAACTTCTCTTGGGTCTACTAACTCGGGATTATTTAATAAGTTATTAAGAGCAACATCAGTTTCTGTTCCATCTGCCTGTCGTACTTTATAAATTCTAAATCTAGAAGCAGCGGCACTAGTTCTTTCAAGGCCTTGTCTATTTATCAAAGCTTCTAGCCCATTTCTAGCTTCTTTAACTGCATCTTGAACAGCTATTTCTATATTAGGCGTAAGAGCTATATCGTCGCCAATTGCAAGTATTTTAAAACCTGTTAATTTTGTGTCTGGGTCATTTCGTTTTCCTTGTGTAGTACGTTGTAATCTAAAATCCGCGCTTGGGTATTTTTCTTTAAGTTGTTGTAAAGTTAATAAAGCTTTTAATGGAGTGTCAATCGTGTCTTTAGGTGCTATAAATTGTCCTAAATCACCTCCTTCCTTCGCTATAAGCGTTACTCTCCTATTTTCTTGTTCTGGTGTTTGTTCATTTTTTTGGGCCTCAGTTCTAATAGGGAAAAAATAATCAACCTTGTTTTTAGGGTCTTTTACAAAACCAGGACCAGTAATAACAATACCTTCGTCTCTTTGACCCTTTTCGCTTGTAGTTATACCCGTTTCTGTAAGTTCAGTACCCTCAGAAGTTACTGGCTCTACTCTTTCATCTCCAACCCTTCGAGTTTGTAAGTCTGGGTCTTCTCTATCAGCACCGCTTACACCAGTTTCAGGTTTGTCTTCTTGAGTTACTGTATAGTTTGTTTTTTCATATCTTTTCTTAGTATCTTGAAGTGCTTTTGTAACATTTTTTTCAGATACGGTTTGTCTTTCAATTAAATTACCTTTTTGGTCTCTTACAACAATAACTGTAGCGTCATCTGGTGCTTGTATCTCTGTAAAGCCTAAAATATCTCTAAGTACTTCATCTGTAGCTCCTTCATTTTTTACCCTAGTTAATAAAGGTTGAGATGAGACTAAAGGAATAAACTCATCTCCTCGCCTCCTAGCTTTAACAACTAAAACACCTGGATTAGAATTAGGAATAGCACTGTTAGCTGGGACTTGTTCATAAGTAAGTCGTGCCTTGTTAAGCTCTGGGCTTTGAGTAACAAATTCAGACTTAAATAAATCCGTTTCTGTTATATTAGGTATCCAAACCGCAGGTTTAACACCTGCATCTACCGCTAGTAGTTGTGCCGCTAAATCATCAGGAGACTCTCTTAGGGGCTCACCTGTTCCTAAATCTACGTCCTCTGCATTTGTCCTTTCTGGTCCAAAAAGTAAATTATAAGATTTAGCTATTACATTAGCAGGGGCTCCTCTTGCTCCACCTGCAATTGCTCCAACAAAAGCCGCTTCCGCCCTTCTCATATTAGCTAGCTCTTGTGAATAATTTGGGTCAATTGCAAATCTTTGTCGTAACACAATTTCTTCTTGGCCAAGCTCAGTAAGACCTTCGACTAATCCACTTTTTGCAAAGCCTTTTGGAAAAGCTGCAGCAATACTTAAAAGAGCCTCTCCAGCTTTCATGTCACCCTTCACTAAATCTTTTGCAGCAGTTTTAAACATCATGCCATAGAAAACTTTTTCTCCAACAACATCTAAAAGAGCCTGTGGTACACCAATTGCTAAAGCTGCCTTAGCTTCTTTGTCTGTCAACTCATACCCAGCTTCTCTAAATTCTTCCAGAGACTGTGCTGCACCAACTACTTCACTTTGTAAAAAAGACCCTGTCCAAAAACCTGTTTGATATAAAGGAATACCTGCAACTTGCCTAGCCGCTCTTTCTTTTTGTGCTTGTAAGACACTAGGAAAAGCAGTTTGCCCCGCTTTGGTATAAAACTTCGAAGCAGAAACTCCTTGATAGGCTTGTTCTAAATAATCTTTTTCTAACTTTGTTAATTTTGGCCCTTTACCATTTCTAGACGCAAGGTATTTTGTCATTAACTTATTAGTTTTTCCTTTTATATAGTTTTGAGCCCCCATACTTAAAACTCCTTTACCTATGCCACCAGCTATTGCTCCCGCAAAACCTGTGCTAATAGAAGCTATAGCTTGAGGAGTTACTAACCCTATAGCCCTAGCAAATTGAGTAGTAGCTCCATCAAGAGTAGGATTATCTACAAAGTCTGCGAAACTACCCATAGGCTCTAAAGTTGTAGCTGCACTTTGTCTGTAAAAATCTCCTATATTTAATTTAGCTTTTGCTTTGTCCTCTTCACCTTGTATATAGTCAAATATTGCGCCGAAAGAATATAAATCAGCAGTTGCTTGGTCAGTCCCTGCTTTTACTGCATCATTTAAAGTATCAAGAAAACCAACAGGAGCCCCAGGTTTAGTAAAAGGGCTTGGTGAGGCATAAGCTGCTCTAGTTGCTATAGCTTGATTAGTTATTTGATTTTGTGCAAATTGTTCAAAAGGGTTTAAAACTTTTTTTTTGGGTTGTAAATCAGGTTTAAACCCACTATCTCTACGTTCAAGGTCTGTTTCTCTAAGGTCTTTTTGCACTAATCCTTTAATAGCGTTTGAAAAATCATCTACTCTTATAGGAGTTTGTTTATACCATTCTGAGTCATAAACTTCTTTGCTGGCATTAAGATAGTCTCCATCTTTTAAAAGTTCCCAAGTTTTTTTATGTGCCCTAGGGTTTACAGAGTCATCCCACCAATTTGGTCCTAATTGAAAATTAACTGAAGTTAAAGTGTCTACAAAATTAGCATCTTTTACACCTAGTTGATTAGATTGTTGTATAGCTGCTTGATGTGCAGAAACAGAATCTTGTCTTAACCAATTCTCTGCTTCTTTTATATCTATAGGAGAACCCTCTCTATATAAATCTTGTTCTTCTGGGGTTAAGCGATGTCCATAGCCTGCAGTTAAGTACCCTAAAGTATCTCTATAGACAAAAGGTTTGTAACCTTCTCGGTCTTTAATAAGGTTTAAAGCATTAGCTGAAGGACCTGTAGCCATTTACCCTCCCTGTCTTAATTGATACTCTCTTTCTTTTAAGATAGATATATTAAATAAGGCATTTAGACCAGGTGTCCCTAATGAGTTAGTTCCATCTGTAATCAGGTTTCTACTAATTCGGTCTCCTTGAGGCCTATTATTAGTATCTACTATCTGGAAATAGTCTACCTCATTAGCTCTAGCTGGGTCAGTAATCATTTCGCCAGTTGTTTTGTTAAAGCCTCTTATGTTAGGAGTAGGGTCCGTTGAAGCAACGCTTACATCTCTAAACATCCACCCTGTAAGAAAATTGTTTTGCCAGAAATTTGTTTTTCCTTCATTTATTATAAAGGCCTTCAGAGCTAAAGTATTAAAACTCTCTGCTTGTTGAATATCTGCAAGATTAGTACCAGAGTATGCAGTCGTTAAGTAGTTTGCCCCCTGAGTAAGCGCATTTTGTATGGCATCTCTGTCGCCAATAAAATTAGTAAAATTCCCAGCAATCTCATCGTATTCATTAAGTATAGTGGTACCAAGACTGCTTAGTTTTGTTTGCTGTGTCTGGAAATTTCTTTCTCTTTCGAATTCTAAGGCATCCTGTTTTCTTTGATTTAACATCAACTGGTCATCTTCAAAACTAAGTTCTCCTGAATCTAGGAATCTCATAAGGTACGGCATGTACTGATTTTGTTCTGGTTGCGCTAAAGAAGCTAGCATATCTCCAACTAAAGCTGCTCTCTTTACCATACTTGCTCTTCTAAAGTCTCCATTGTAAGTTTGAAGTAGATTGGTCAATGCCTGTTGACCTTCTTCGGTCATATTTACATTTTCTATTGCGTCTGTTATTAACCTTCTAAACTCACCTATGTTTTGATTTTGAGCAGCTAGTATTATGTTATTAACTGTACCTTCATCTAACTTAGTATTTAATTTTGTTTTGTTGAGAGCCGCTGCAGCTTGGGGCGACCCAAAAAGCTCATTAGTGTTGTTGTAATACTTCAAACCAAACTCATAAGGTTTTTCTTTAAACTCTTCAAAAAGCTCAGGTTTAGCAATAAAGACTCTAGCTAATTTAGATTTATCTTTATTAGGGTCCACGGAAAACTCCCCTAAATTGTTCTTAAGAAAGTTTGTAACTTTTTTAAAAGTTTCATCTGACACATCTTCATCAGAAACTCCAGGAGTAGCTTTTAATGTATCTAAATTCCCTTTTAGCTTGTAATCCACTGACCCTGCCCCTACTGCTTGTTTAAATAGGCCACTTTTTGCCTCATCTAACTGGTTTCTTATAGAGGTCTCTGAAACTCTTTTTTCTATCTCAACTAATTTAGCTCTGTCATTAGGGGACAGTTTAAGAAACTCTTCTTCACTAAGACCTACTTCTGCGAAAGGATGAGTACCAGGGTTTAAAATATAAGGCCCCACCTCATCCATTAAACTACGAGTTTTAGTTTTAATATTTCCGCTATATTTTTGTAAAAAATCGTCTGGAGTTTCTAATCTAAATCCAGTATCTTGAACTCCAAAATAATTAGGAGAAATGTCTGCAGGAGGAGGAACTACATCCTCTTCAGGAGGAGTTCTTACGATATTATCAGAAGATAAAATCGAAGCAATAGTAGGTAAAGTATCCTCTTGAAAGTATTGAACAGGCGCCTGTAGTCCTATAGATTCAGCAAAACTTTCAGCCTGAGGTACTCTATAGATTTGATTTTTAAAATCGCTATAAGTAAGAGCAAACGGACTGTTTAACCCACCCTCTTTTAAATTTATTGTTATATCCCCTACTGGGAACTCTTTTCCAACGCTATCACGAGATACAATTTTCTGGCCCTCGGGTGTAGCCCCAATTGCTGGTGCCCCATCTGCCCCTTGTGTTTGTAAAGCTTCTGCAGCGGGTACCCCATCTATATTAAGAGGTACACTTACAAACCTTCCATTTGCGCCTTCTGCATCAACTAACTTTCTAACATAAGGCGTAAACTCACCACCAAACTCATAGGTTGATAAATTTTCGTCAAACCTAGAATCTGCTCCAAGTAACCCTTGTGAAAAACCGATTGTATTCAATACCCTAATGCCATTTTCTGCTCCATAAACATCTAAGTAATCGCTTGGGTTTACTCTAGTTGGGTCAAAGTCTTGTTTAAATTGATTGTATTGCTCTTGCGTTTGAAAAGAGCCTATAGGTGAAAAACCGTCTCGTTGAAACTTAGCATCATATCTACTTATTTGGTTAGTTAACTCAAGCTCAGCATCGCCTAATATATTAGATTCTCCCTGTCTTTGCCTTTCAGCGTCATCTCTGATAGCCAGTCCTCGAGCAGAATTCAATCTAGGGCTTGGGGTAACAATATTACCAAGTCTAGCTGTAAGGTCACCAATTAAACTCATTTAAATAAAACTCCCTACAATACTACCAATAGTGCTTCCTATTCTACCTAAAAAACCATATTGTTGTTTTTTGGCTCCAGCTCTTGCTTGTTCATAAGCAGTTCTTCTTGCAGATTCAATCCCAGCTAGTCGTCCTAAACTGCCAAACAGACCTGCTCTTTCTCTAGAAACAAGATTCGATAAAAGCCCCAACCTATTTAAATTAGCACCTTCATCTCTTCTTCTAGCAAGGTTACCTGCACTAACTATATTAGATTGACCTGAAAACTGCGCTAATTTAGCTTGTTGTTGACGTTCTGCAGGAGTCAGTTGAACACCATATCTTGACTGCATTCTGTTAGCTCTTGCTTCCGCTCTTTGATTAGCCGCTGCGGCATCCTGCACAGATTGGTCAACCGTATCAATAGGTGTGCTTAGGTCCTCTAATAAATCACGAAGTCTAGCTACATCTAACTCACTCTCGCTTGCTACTGTATTTGATAAAAGTTCTCCTGCTACTGCCATAATTACTCTATAAAGCCCCCTAGATTTGATAAATTCCTATTTGTAGAACCAGTCTTAACTGATTCTATGTTAAAATTTATACCTGGCCCATCATATTCAACACCTTCAAGTTTTATATTCTTACCAAAAACGCCTTTAGCATAAACATCTCCTAGTTTTGGGTTTTTTACACCTTCTATTTGAAAATCTGGGTTGCCAATATCATCTGCAGTTACGACTCTTGATGAAGTAAATGGGTTACCAGTGTCCTCAACATTTGCTATTCCTGTTTTAGCAGCAGATTTAAACATAGCCTCTCCAAATTTATTAATAGCATCTCTTCTAGACCCTGCTAACTCATCATCTATTTTTGCTTTTTTTAGGTCTTCGCCTTCTTCTATCGCAACTTGTGTATCTGCTAGTTTTGTAGACACTCCTCTGTTAGCTGAAACAACATTGGCTGCTGCTCTTTTTCTTTTTTCAATCTCTGCTGCCGCTAAGTCAGCAGCTCCTGAGTCTTTAGCAATCTCGCTGCCTGCAAAAAAAGCTGCGGCGGTTACATTTTTAGCAAGATTTACTGGATTCATTTGGAGAAGATTCATTTCTCTATCTGCTCCTATTATCCCTGCAAGTTCATCTTTTTTTTCCTCAAAACCAGTTGTTAATTTTTCTATAAACTCATTAACATCGGGAGTAAATCTTGTTAAAAAGTCTAAATCGCCCTCTACCTTAGCCGTTCTACGTTTTGCTGCCTCAGTCGAGTCAGTGAAGTCTGTCATATTTACTTTTCTACCAAATGCGCTCATTTTTATAAATCCTTCCTATATGTATATGTTAATAAATCAAAGCCATACATTGGGGCTATTTGAGACCAACCTGCTCTGCTTGTTACAAACTCTATAGCGTCAACATCTAATTTTTCAGCTAATTGGTCTAAAAACAAAAACCCAGCTTTTTTGTAATTATACTCTGATTTAGAGTAAGTTGCCCAGACATGTAGGATAGTTTCTCCTGTAAGTTCATGTGATATAACCTGTGTTATTAAAAACCCGCCATATCTATCTTCAGAATATATAATGTGTAGTTTAGAAATATTATTTTGTAAAGAAGTGTAGACGTCGGCAACATTCCAATCTGTAAAACTTTTTTGTTTAATCTTAAATAAGTCGTTCTCGATTAAGGCAAAATTATATTTAAGTTCATCAACAGGAATGGTTTCAAAAGAAGCCCCATCAATAGTCAATCTCTCTACCATAACGTTTGTATTTTTTTCTAGGATTGAGGCCAACCCCTCTATATTTAACCAATCTTTTAACACCTAAATCACCGCCTCTGCCTCTAAGCTCTGCTTGTTTTACCTCTTCATTAAATAAACTTAAATAATCTCTTGCTGCTCCTGGGTCAGTCCAATCTTTAGAAGGTATTCTTAAAAGTCTATACAATGTTCCATAAATAATACCATCTCTATAATCATTTGAAAAAGTAGTATCTATATTATTAGAACTTCTTGTAGGTTTTAATGCAACACTTAACTGTATTGCACTTGTCTTTGTAGAACTTGGTATCGGTACAATCCAAAAAGTATTAGGAGTCTTTTGTAAGTAAACTTGTGGGATACTAGACTTATCTTTCCAATCTGGGTAGTTAACCTCTAAGCTCCTAGGGCTTATAGGGTCTAAATCTTCACCATCATAAGTAGCCCAAAGTATTTGATGTACATCAGTTCCTGTAGGTTGGTCAAAGTCATACTCATAAACACCACTTATAGAGGTTATTGGGTCTAAGTCAAAAACAAAAGCTTTTGATTTTTCACACAACTCTATAGTAGCTGACCTTAAATTATTTAAAACTAAAGTATCAGGACACCCTGGAACGTAAGGTAGTACTTCTTTTATTAATGAGTTAAATGAAGCCATCTATTCTAAACTCCTTGTGGGTTAGTTACGGTTTTTAATTTAGCAGTATCAATATTAGGATTAATTGCATTTTCAGCATTACCCCCGACTGCTACGATATTAGTGAAAAGTTGATAATGAGTACCTGCTCTCTGCGCATTTCCTGCATACTCTGCGTCTTTTTGATAGGCTCTATACAAAACATAGTTAACAATTGCATTAATGTAAATATCATCTATATCAAGATTTGAGCTAGTGCTACTTAAATCATCTGGTGTTTTTGAATAACATACCTCAACATAAGCATTACCAGAAACTCCTGGATATACGTAATATTTTTTTGGGTCGTCAGGGTCAAAAATATAATGTTTTACTACAGCGCCATGAGTAGCATCGCCTGTAACTGTTGGGTCATTCCAATCAGGCTCTAAACTGTTTATAACATCTACATCTACAATACGAATAGCTCTTTTTCCTGTCGCATCACTTGCTGCACTAGACATATTTCTAGTAATTTTTATTAAACGTAACCCATTACTTGGTATGGTTTGTAGAGTTCCTGTGGATAATTGAACGTTTGCGGTTAGGGCAGAAGCATCAGGTTTCATATTAACTACCTCTCTTTGCCCGTCATTTATGTATCTAAGAAGTTCAGCATCTGTCCATCTAACACTAGTGGTATCTTGTAAAGTATCTCGTACCCTACTAAGAATATCTGAACCTGAAATCGCCATTATTTTTTACTTTTCTTTTTAACTTCTGATTTTTTCACCACTGGTTTAGCTTTAGGTTTTTCTTCTTTATAAACCTCTGCTCCATTTTGTAGGCAAAGTAAACCAAAGTCATCACCTACTTCTTTAGGTTCGCCTGCTTTAAAGTGGTCAGCTGCTCCCCAAGTAGAAGCGACATACTTATCTTGTTTAAAAACTATAATCATTTAATTCTCCTTATTCAAAAGTGGGCGGCCCGAAGGCCACCCGTTAAATATATCACAATTAGAATGCAACATCTAATCTAACAACACCGAAGTCTTCAACTTGACCATTATAGTCAGATTGATACTTAGGCTTTTTAAGACCAAATATTTTTCCTATTGAAATACCGTTTTGGTTTCCATAGTCAAAGGAATCTTCAACTATTTCTGGAAGACCGATATCAGCCATAGCTAATGATTGTGCTCCACAGAATAGACATGAAGCATAGTCAACGTTAGCGTTTGCGCCACCTTTGTAGCCAGCTGCGCCAGCATTTGAAGATGAACCGCTTGTTGCGCTTGCTGTGTTAAACACATGTCTAAACTCGTGAACCATAACTCCATCAACCATCAAGCTTGAAGAGCCCGCAAACAACTGGTTGTCTGGTCCTCTGTTAGCAGCTTGTCTTACGTTAGTTAAGAAGTCTGAATCAAGTTTTAAATCAGCCATAACTTGTGGTGTTACAAAGAAATGGAACATTTCTTCGTTACCAGCACCTCTGATTCCTCTGATGTAGTTATCTTTAGCAAAAGCTTTTAGTTGAACTATATGCTTATACTTAAGAGTATCAGAAGAAGTAATAGAAGTTACAGAACCAGCAGCAAGGTCATCACCATTGATTCTTTTATGCCTATTACTTGTAGGTGCAGTTATATCGCCACCAAAAGCAAGGTCACCAAGATTTTGTCCTGAATTTAGGACAGGTCTTAATGCACCATTATTTTTGTTGGTATATGCAATACCAGCTAGTGTTAAAAACGCTAGTTGGTCAATTCTATCAGCCATTGCGTAAGCAAGGGCGTCTCGTGAGTGCTCTCTAAAGTTAACAACTGACTTTTGGTCGGCTAGTCTACCAGATAATCTGTTAGCAAACCTTAGTTGGTCGAGTTGTACAACAATGTCGTATGCTTTTAATGATTCTTCATTACCTTCGAGAGTGTTGTCTCCAACAATACCGTCACCTGACATGTCTGCAAGAAGTGTTAAAACTGCTCTTGCTCCTTTCTCAGATTGGGTTAGTTCAGAAATTTGCTGAACCATTGCGTTGGAACCGCTACCCGCGAATTGGTTAATGAAGGACATATTTCTAGCAACACGCCAAAAATCTCTTGACCAGATAGTGAGCTGTTCGCTGGTCAAAGATGCAAAATTAGTATTAGCCATTGTGGCATCCTCCAAAAAAAATTACACAAATTAACCAGTTGTCTTTTGGGGCAACTGTAAACCCGTATACCCAATGTCGTTGGGGAGACGTTTCCGTAATTTTACGACTACGAACTCGAACAGATTTACGTCGTGATAGACGATAACGCTATCTACTGCGCGACCAGTGCTAAATATCGTTTTAGCGGACGAACTTATATTTATAATAGCTTATAGTTTAGCCAAAGTCACCACGCATTCGCCTTAAAGTCTCTGCAGGTAGTGCATTAAACTCTTTTTCAGTCAATTTATTAACATCAACTGTAGCTGAAGGCTTGTTTCCCGCACTTTGTCCCTTCATTTGTGGCGGTTGTGACTCAGCAGCCTCTAATTTTTGTGAAACTTTAGCTTTTTGTTGTTTTTCTTGCACAGCTTTAGTTTCTTGCGTAGGTTTCTTGTCTTCTGTGCTCAAAAGTTCTGGTTTTTTAGCAGCTAAAGTATACTCAACAGCTTTTGTAAGAGCATCTACAGGTACAAAACCTTGTTGCATGAACGCATCACGTAATGAAATAACTTCATTTTGTAAAGATTCATCAAAAACTGCGCTATTTTCGTCTAATACTGGAAAAGTTTCGTTAATTTCTAAAGCTTTTTCTTGTAATTGGACTAGTTCTTGGTTTTGTTGAATGTTTTGCCCCATTTTTTGTTCAACTTCGAACATATATTGCGCTTTTTCAGCTCCTCTTATCTCTTTTCTAAGGTCAATAGCTTTTTGTTGCTCTCCATCGAGTACAAACTGTTGATATTCAGCTTCTTTTTTATCAAAGTCATACTTTGGTGCTTCTTTTTGAGCTACTTCGTTAGCTTGTTGGATATCATTTAGCTGTTTTTGTAAAGCTTTTGATTTAGCTAAGACTTCATCTAGCCTAGATTTAGGCACCATTGGTGCTTTGTCTGTTGGCTTAGCTTCAACTTCCTCTACTTTCTCTACTTCTGTAGGTTCTTCTGGAGCTGGTTGTACATCTTGTTGTGGAGACTGTTCATCTCCTTCAGCCACAACTTCTTCGCTTGGTTCTTCTCCTCCCTCACTTCCTTCTTCTTCACCTTGCTCCTCAGCTTTCGCTTCCATCTCTTCTGGAGTAGTTTCGAGTTCATTGGAGTCGTCTTCTTCATTAGGTACTTCCTCCTTAGGTTCTTCCTCAGAAAAATTTAAATCTACTTGAAAACCTTCTTTGTCTTCCTCGGGGATTGGGTCTGCCCCAGGCATGCCATCCAATACTATTGGGTCGTTATTTTTTGCTTTAGCTTTCGCTTTTTTTCTAGCCATGTTACCTCCTTATTAAGATTGTGGCTTCTTCACCATAGCAGCAGCTGCAATTTTTGCTGCAGCACCTGTCTCTGATTGTTGTTTACGTACTTCGTTTGTCATTCCAGATAAACGTTCTCGTAAAGCAAGTTCTTCTTGCTTCATGGTTAGTTTACTCTGTAACTCAGCAATCTTCAACTGTGGGTCTTGTGCAGCTTCTTGTGCTTTAGCTTGGTTAAGTTGTGCTTCAGATTGTAATCTCGCAACTTCTGCTTCCATTTTTGCGATTTCTAATTGTGTAGCTTGTATCTCTGCTTGTGCTTTGAAGTTTTCAATTTGCTGTTGAGCTGGTGTTGGTGGCTCCATACCTTGCATCATTCTAATACGTTTTGCAACTTCTCCTTTTCTAGCCAAATGTGAATACTCAACAATTAAATCATCAGGTATTGGCACACCCGCTCTTCTAAGTTCAATAGCCTCAGCAAACTGAACCTCGTCAAAGTTATCTCTAGATGGTGCAGTATCTACGACTACATCATACTCACCAACAGTTAGGTCATTTACAATTCTACCTTCAGGTGTCATCTGATTTACAAGCAATGGTACGCTTCCTTTGAAAGGGTCATTTTCATCTGTAATTTGAATGAGACGCTCTTCTGTATAATATCTTTGTATTACTTCTAATACTTTTTCAGCAAGGTACTTCCTACTTTTAGTTAAATTATCAAGAGGTACTTGTATCATAGTAATACCTCTATTTTGTTTAGCTTGAATAGCAACGCCAGAAACCTCTGGAGAATCAGAACCTAACATAGCGTCAGATACTCCACTTATTTGTTTAATATTAAGAGCAGCTTTTTGACTTATCCTATCTAGTCCTGTTGGTATTTGATTAGGTGGGATTTTACCAGGAGGGCTTGAGCCTCTGTTGTATTCTAAAACTAACCCAGTCTCTGCTCCATGTTCTTCTAAATCATCTGCAGTCATACCTGATAGAGAACCTGATTCAACTATCCAACCAGAGTTAGCAGTTGTATTTACTATATGAAGTTCTTGTGATGATATTTTGTTAAGTTGTTCTTGTGGTGATAATAAGTTTCTTACCATACCAAATGGTTTTCCTCTTCTAAAGTATGGAAAGAATGGAACTAAAGTAAAATGTGAGTAAGGGGACCAATCATCATGTAGTACCACCATATCAGCTGTCACCGTCCAACGAACCTTTCGGACTTTTTTTGTCACTATATATAAACCAAATTGGTCCGCAAACTCCTTTTTCTTTTTCTCAGACCAATCATATGGGACATCTCTTTCATCTCCAGTAACTGGGTCAACATAAACCATGCAATCTTTTAGTTTGTAATACTGTCTTTCAATAACTCGTATAGCTCTAAGGGTTTTTTCAGCTTCAGGATTACCTGAATAAAGACCACTACTATATTCACCTTCGTATGCATCTCCATATCTTTCTTCCATATAATCCATAGAGTCAGAGCCTAAAGTAGAACCTACTTCAGAGATAACTCTAAGTTGGTCTGCCTTATCTTGCCCATACTGTTCTTCTATCTGTTCTATACTCATCCATTTAGTTTCAAAGATTTCATTCCAATTTCTTGGGTCATACTCTTTAGCGTCGGGGTCAATAATAATGTCTAGAGGGTCTTTTGCTGTAACTCGAACTTCGCCTTGAATATGGTCTGTAAAATCTAGACGCACATCAAACCAACCACGGTCTTGAACTAAACCATCTGTAAAAACTTGAGACTCAACCCATTCCATTTTATTGTTATCTGAAATTTGAGAAAAAACTTTGGTTAGGACATCAGCAACATCTTGCATACCAGACCCACGTGGTTTAAATCTTATATCTGCTCTTCGAGTACTTTGTTCACCTACAACTGTATTTATTGTAGGTAAGATTGTATTAATAGTAAGAGCTGGTCGACCTTGGTCATCTAACGCAGCAACGTCAGCTGCTTCCCATTGTTCACCACGATAATAACGGTCACATTTTTTAGCCATTTCTATGTAGTCATTGTGGCCATTGTCTCTGGCCCGTACATAAGCATCGTATTGATACTTTGCAATGTTTGCTTCTTCAGCTTTACTTAGTTTCTTTTTCTTTTTATGTCCTGGCATATTACGCACTCATTGATGATTTATGTTTAACACCTTTTGCGATATATTTTAGTCTATCTCGCCATGACGGAACATGCACCTCTTTTTCGATATAAGTTGCAAATTCTGTCATCATTAATCCTATCCATGCTAGAGCATCAACTTGGTCATCATGTGTTCCATTTGGGAACCTTAGAAGTTCTGCTACTAATGGTCCAGTCCAGATAGCATCTTTTGGAAAGTATACCATACCTTGTTGCATTCTACCCTGAATCGCACGAGCTCTTGCTTCTTTATCTCTTCGACCTACTTTTAAATCTTTAAAGTAAGCTTCATTAAGTCCTCTTTCTCTTACCCTTTTTTCTAAAAATGGACCGAGGGCCATCTCTATATGTCCTTTTTCAATACCCACGATTCCTGGTCGCCACTGCTCATAAAAATCTAATATTTTTTCGACCAGCTCAAAACCATCATACTTACCTCGCACTACATCAACTACATACATTTGGTCGTACTCATCCACGCCGACTGTAATACCAACCGAGTAGTCGTTCCTATCTCTTTGTCCAATCGCCAAGTCCCAAGCTGTATAGTATTTTAATCTATCGTATTCGATTTCATCAGGTTCAAAATACCTTATCATATCTCTAGCAAAATAATCACCCTCATCTGAAACTGGATTTTGTTGATAAAGCGCTGACCAATCTCGTGGTCCTATAGCTTTTCTTATTTGTTCAAGAGCGTCGACCGCGTACCGTTCAGGATGAAGCGCGTCTCCTTCTGCTCGATATTCTTCATCTTCTTCTGCAATTGCAGGATACTTAACAACTTCCCATTGGTCTGCGCCTTCTTCAGCAAACCGTAATAACCTACCTGCTAAATCGTCATCATGCCATCTAGTTAAAATTACAAGTACACCGCCTCCTGGAGACAAACGTGTATAAGCAGTTGAAGTATACCAGTCCCAAATCAAATCACGGTTATGGTCTGACTCTGCGTCCTCTCTGTTTTTTACAGGGTCATCTATTAACAAAACATTTGCACCTTTACCTGTAATACCACCCCCGACCCCCGCGGATACATAACCACCCCCATTTGTAGTATTCCATGATTCAACTGACTGTGAATCTTTATCTAGTCTAGTTTTATCAAAAATATTTTTATATAATGGTTCTCGTAGTAACTGACGCACTTTTCTCGAAAAACTCATAGCTAAACTTCCTGAATAGGAACAACTAATAAATTCGTGATTAGGGTGTCGTCCTAAATGCCAAGCAGGGAAAGCGATACTGGCAAGAGTGGATTTACCGTGACGAGGTGGCATAAAGAGCATTAATCTTGGTGACTCTTTATTCTCTACCTGTTTACTAAAATTTTCTAATCTTTGACAGATATCTTTATGAACCCACCCCGCGTGGTACTCAGGGTTAGTTCGTTCAACAAATGGTAAAAGAAATTTTCGACATAATACGCGTTTTGCTAATTCTTGTTCCGCTTTTTTTTGTGCGGTTTTCTTCTTTTTTACTTCTGGACTTTGACCCTCAGGAACCTGGGGTGAGACCACTTGCTCCGCTTCGTCAGCCCGACAGTAGACGCATATCCCTTCTTTAAGAATTAAGGTTTCAGAATAACGGCCGTGGCACTTAGTACATTCGACTTGTTTAACTTCCATTCGGTTTCAAATAGTTAGAACTAGCCCCCGCTAATTGTAAGAGTTCAGCGTCAGACATTTTTTCCATTTGTTCTACTTTCTCAACATTGATATTTATTTGAGTTGCATTGTCAGGCATAAATAGACCGTGGAGCTTGCATAACGAATCGACAACATTTTTTTCTTCAGTCGCATTCGCAGATTTTCTATGAGCTTCGAGATACATATTAGTAGCAGTTTGTTTGTCGAACTTAACTTCTTCTACTAACTGACCTCTAAGATAAGTTAGAGCCTGTTGCATTTTTGGTTTTTTGAACAAGCTATAAACATGGTCCATATCTCCGTAACCTGCTGCACGGCCCGCGGCCGCTTTGGTCATTCCTCTAAGATGAAATAAAAGTAATCTTTCTTCCTGTACAGACAGCTCGCCCAGGTGCACGCCCGCGTACGGAAAATGAGATTGTAATTCAACTCTATCTTCTTCAGTTACAGTCTTGATTTCTTCTTTTTCTTTTAATAAGGCCATATTTATGAATTATATTAAAATTTCTCCTTAGTTGTCACTATATTCTTGCACCACCAGTAAAACTCATCTCCACTCAATGTTTGTTTCATAAGGTTAACTCGCAGGCACACAAGTTGTACATTCGACCGTGAATAGGGACCGTTGGGCGTGATTCGGTCAATACTAACATTTAAATCATGGGCCCCACCGCCTTTTTTCCAGGTCATAAAAATATTAGACTCAGCACACTTACCTTCTTGCTCGTCCCAAAGCTCATATAAATCATCAAGTTTTAACTCCCAAACTACGCCTTGTTTTTTACGTGCAGATTTTGCTTGAGTGAACAAACTTCGCATGTAAGATTTTGGGTCATTGCTTCGCGCTCGGTTACGTTTTTCTTGGTAACAAGTTTTACAAATATTCCTGCGATACTTATTACCATTTCGCATTGTTTGTATTTCAAACCTTGTTTCATTCAAGGATTGTTTACAACGGTCGCATGTTTTTTTGGGCATTTTTTTTGCAAAAATTTTTTTTGAATTTATTTATCATACATCATTTAGCCATTTTCTATAGTAGTATTATATAGCTACCCCCTTTCCCTTTTCAGATTTATGAACCTTGTTTTGTGTTTTTGACCTTTGGAACCTTGTTTGATTTTAGGTGTATCATGCCTTCAGCATGGTCGCGTCGCGCGCTTCGCGGTCGGACGCGGTTTATTTATTCGTAGCTTCGCTACGCTGATGGACTAGCTCGCCAAATGTAATTGGCTCGCTAGCGCTCCTTCCGTCGCTCTTATTCTTTATTGTCCGTGGGTAGCTCGCCAAATGTAATTGGCTCGCTAAGCTCCTTCCGTCGCTCTCATTATTTTTTCGTAGCTTCGCTACGCTTACTCTTTATTCGCGCACGCGCGTTGTTCCGTTCCTCGCGGAACGGTATTGGCACCTGTGTGTATCTTGGTTGTAGATGAATCATTAGGACACATCGCCAGATACATTATTTGTTATAGGAGAAATCATGGCAGATAAGAAAAATTCGTTTACGCTCCAGCAAGGAGAAACATTTGTTTTTAACATAAGTGTTAAAAACGAATACGTTGATGGCTTTGAGAAGAAAACCTCTTGGCTCGATAATGGCATAGCTACTATGTCGTTTACCAAAGATGGTCAGCCTCAATTGATTGTTAATCAGTTGATGGCGCCAAGAATGGTTCTCAATAAGGACAATGGCACACAAAAGCCTGAAGCCTTACATCTTTTCGTAAGAAGAGAGCGAGTAGTTAACAATGGAGAGGCAAATGAGAAAAGCAAAACAGCTTGAACTTCCTCTTCAAACTAAAGAAACTGTCTTAGGCGTTACGCGTAAGGCAGTATCTTTAACTACCAAAACAGCTTCTTTGGTATTAGATGGCATCGGCGCGCTCTTAGCCGTAGGTCATAACGCAGTAGATATAGCTAAACAAGGCTATGAAATCAGGAGAAAGAAATAATTCTCCATTACATTGGGTAGGCTGAAAGGTCTACCCATCTCATTATGGATACTTTACCAGAGTTTGTTCTATTAGTTATTGAACAAGCATTCTTAGAGTTAGAAATTGAGGAGTTAAACAATGAAT
>CAACVD010000326.1_pt1 | contig 23049 bp, 18 predicted proteins | sample 2381771 | NCBI WGS metagenome assembly CAACVD01 (sample SAMEA5211965, study PRJEB30684) | marine metagenome | biome: Marine; feature: Epipelagic; material: Water | collected 2015-10-15 | depth 15 m
TGCTCGTCGTTCTGGTGATCTAACGATTCTGTAAGCCATCATTGCATCTTCTAGAAGAGTAAGTTGGCGCCAAATTCTTCTTGCGGGTTCGAGTACAGAAGTTCCGTACGGATTGTATTTATCTTGGCCAAGTATTCTGAAGTGTCCCACTTGCCAGTTTTCGAAAGTAAGGCCTGCTGAGTTCCATTGATATTGAACATAGTTTGGATTAGTCTTATCTTCTCCTTCTAATCTTTCCAGTTCTTGAGTCGGGAGGCCAATAACAGAGGTTATACCTAATGAGTCATCTAGATCTAAATACAAAAAGAAGTCACCATACTTGCACATAGATCTACACCAAGAGAATAAATTGTGCTCAACGTTAAGAACCTCAGTGTACAATGTGTGAAGTATTGCTTTTATTTCTGCGTTATCGCAGTGTATGTGAAGCATTGAAGACAAAGAAGAGTAAGTAGTCATCTCGTCTGCATAAATATCCAAGGCAGAGGCAATCTCTGGAGTGTATTCCATTTGATCGAAGTCAACGTATCTTTCAGTTCTCTGCTGTGAAGACATGTAGCCAGACTGCAAATTGGAGTATGGGTTGTATGCCGTCTTCTTAAAGTCTTTGCCTGACGCAGAAGTAAAACTATTTGCATATTTATCTAGCTCTATTCTTCGAAGTCTATGATTGTTCTGTGTTCTGTATTGTGTTAGAGGGCCCGAGAGCAAGCGTGTTAATCTTCTAAAAAGCAAGCTCTGTGGGTTTCTTGTGTTTTTTCTATTTTTCTTAGCCATTTTTTATCCCTTAAACAACCATGGAAAGTCGGTTGTTGTTTTGACGTGTTTATTAAGTTCGTCGTTCATCTTAAGTTTTCCGGTACCAACCATACCTTTTATTCTAGTATCTAGCGTATTATTGCTTCGTGTTATCGATCCAATAAATGCCTTTGCATACTCAGCATCCCTCTGGTTAACTGCAAGAGCAGTGTCTCTAACCCAGCAACCAACTGCGCAAGCCATAATTAAATCATCGTTATAAGATCTCATGGCTTCTGCTCTACCATTATTCCAAACAAAGGTCTTCATTTCAGATAAAAGCCTGGAAGAATATATCTTAATTAGATTGTTTCTAATGAATTCTTCCATCTTAGCGACTATTAAAGGCCTTGTCTTTGATGTTGTAGTAAATCCAGGTACAGCGTTTGTCATCTGATCAGCTTGATATTCCTCTACGAACTCGTGTGTCGATTTTATTGAATGGTATAAATTAGGATACCTCATTTCTTTAAGTTTTTCAAGCACTGAATAACCAACAGAATTATTTTCTACTACCATTAGTCCATTTCCATACTCCTGACCGACGTCAAAAAGAACCCTAGAGAAAACATCGGGCGTACATTTGCCTTGATACTCCGCTACTAATTCCATAGTTTCTAGTTTAAATACATGACATACAGAGTAATCTTTTCCATCTCCTCTTGCGACATCAGCAGCGACTAGGTAAGTGTTTTCTTGTTTTCTTTCTTCCCATATCCACAAGTTTCTATCGAAGCCGGTTCTGTACTTGGGATCTTTCATCATAGAGTAATAACTTTCCATGTCTTCAGAAGCGAATACCGTCTCGCCAGACATATTAAAATTACATTCCAACTCCTGAGCTATTTCTCTTCGAGACATGTTTCGAGTCTCTTTTTCAAACCATTCCAGGTCTCTATCAGGATGAACATCCCAAGCTAACTTTGTGGGGAAGAAATCATTAGCTTTGTTTTCTGATTCTGAATATATCTTGTGAAACCAGTTCCCTACACCGTTAGGGGTAGAAAGCGCAATGCAGCGTCCACCGGTAGACAACGTAGGATAAAGACCCATCCACAGTTCGTCAAGACCTTCTACGTGCGCTGCTTCGTCTATAACAAGCAGTGATAAAGCTTCTGAACGACCAGCATCACCAGATGTTGATGAAGCCTTTATCTGAGAACCGTTGGAGAGTACAAAAGAAGTTCTGTTGTCTATATCTACTGTAGAAATCTTAAGCCAGTCTGGTAAAGCTTTTATAATCGCTTTGACCTTCTTAACTAAGTTTGCTGCAGTGTTGAACTTGGTAGCGATTACTAAGACATTTTTTTCTCTGTGAAACATCATCATCCACGCCACGTAAGCTGCAGTGATTGTAGAAATACCTAATTGTCTTGCTTTAAGAATAACATTGAATCTGTGGTCCTCAAAGTCTTCTAGTAATTTTTCCTGAAAGGGATATAGGTGAAAGGGTATTAAGCCTTTCATAGGGTGCGTTATCTTTGCGTAGGTATGAATAAAGTATTCAGGCTTTTTGCCGCAACGGACAATCTCCTTCATAATTTCTTGCTTGGTAAGCTTTATTGGCATATGCCCTCTTACGACTTTAGGCCACTGAGTTGGACAAACTTTTCAAATTCTGGATCCACTTCTTTTTCTGGTTCAGTTGGTATACTACCAATTGCGTAACATTTGTGAACCTTTACGCTGCAGCGGATGCGAGAAATATATTCAACCAAAACATCAACCTCGCTTGGGTCCGAAAGAGAAAGAGAAGACTTAGTTACCTTCCTGTATTCCTTCTGCAGAAAAGACTTGACCTTCTCCACCATCGATTCCATTTCTCCTTCGAAACCATTTGAGTGAACTTCTTTAAGTGGTATTTCTGCATGGTACTTAATATGAAGACGATTGCCGGCTATATGAGCGCCGAAACCATCTATCACCCGGTGGTCAACAAGTGGGTTCCCCTCCTCCCTTCTCAAGCCAATCTTTATAAGTTCGCCTGACTCGTCGTGGGCGCCGTCATATGTATTTGAAAGTACCTGTGAAATACCGTTAATAATCTCTAAAGTTGTTGCCATTGTTTTAAAATCCTCTTGCAATAAGTAGTCGCTATTAATAAATAGTTAGTTGTTTGGCCTCCAGCCTGATTTCCATCTTTCTTCTCTTCCTTCGACATATTGAATATAACAATTAAAGCAGCAGTTAAATTTAGTCATGTACAGGTCGTCACTTTTTGAAAAAGAATAGGAAGAGCAAACTGGGCACGTTCTGTCTACAGCTTCTCTTGTTTTTTTGGCCTTGACCAAGAACCCGGAAAGCTCCTCTGTTGTCTTCTCGCGAGGAGGCCTTTCGTGAAAAGCTTTGAGGTCTTCCAAGTACTTAGCTTCTTTTTCTTTATCCCAACTGCCTTTAGGGTTCTGTATTGCTTCTTCACCGTATTTCTCCTTTATTGCTTTTTCTATTTTAGCTATTTCGTCAAGATCTAATTCTTTGGTCATAGCGTCACCACCAACATCGTAAGGGCGCCAACAATAATACCAATAGAAGCGGGCGCTATCCATCCAAATTTTTGCTCATGAATTAAAGCTTCTTCTATCTTTAAATTCTCAATTTTCAGGGCTTCTATAGTATCTTGTCTAGTTTGAATTTCAAACTGCATCTGTGCTTTTAACTTTCCTTCTTCTAGGTCGTAGGCTGCAGCCAATTCTTCCGCTTGCCTATCCAGCTTAATTCTGCACCTAGCTTCTTTGGATTCCCTCTCTGCGATTATGTTGGCTGTGGCCACGGAATCAAAACACCACCCGTCCCATGGGACATGCTCTCCTTTCTTAAGTTGAACATATTTTCCTGGTGTGGCTAAAGCAGTAGATGCAAAACTAAGAATCAGAAGTAAAACCAAACAGGTCTTCAATCTTTTTGTTAACTTCATCGGGTCTTTCCTTTGCTTTCTTGACAATCTCTTTCACTTTTTGTTTTTCTTTTCGTGAAAGATCTTGCTCTTTCTTATTATACTTTTCCTCTATTGTAGCAATAGTTTCTCTATATTTTAAATTTAGTTCTTCAATCTTTTCTCTTTCGATCTTATGCTGATCTTTTAAAGATTTTATTTGAGTTTCGTAAGACTCTTTATTCGCCTCCATAGCTGCGACTGCTGCAGCAGAATTTCTTCTTGAAATAAACCAAACCACAACTGACCACAGCGCTAAAGCTGCAGCCTTCCAATTTTTCTTTAGACAAGCCCAAAATATTTTGAGTTTAAAAATCATTGCTTACCATGTTTCCACTGTAAAGCCAAATCGACGAGTGCTTGAGACCCAATGTACGCTAGCGTGACCGCTACCCAATCTGAACTCGTTACTGTGCCGTAGGCGCAAAGACCTGTTGCTGTTAACCATGCAAGGAACTTGCGTGAGATAAACCTCTCTGTATACTTGTCTGCGAATGCTCTTATTGCTGTCACCATAAATCCTCCTATATGTTTACGTGTGCGTAGCCGTTCTTTTTCTCGATATTTATTTGCATATCTACACAATCCTTTAAACTGTCTAAATGTGAAATAAGGAGAACAGTTTTGAAATAACCCTTGACCATATCTAAAATACGAACAAAGCCTTCCATGTTTTCTTCATCGAGAGCAGTTCCCGGCTCATCAAGTATAAATAGGTCGGACTTTGGTAAACTGGACACAGTTAAGAATGCAAGCCTAATCGCCATTGAAGCAATTGTCTTCTCCGCCCCAGATCCCATCTCCAGTGGGCGAGGGTCGTGGCTGGGGTGCTTGATAAAGATATCTAACTTGTCTTCATTGTTTGAAATAAAGACCTCAAAGTCTACAATGTTAGTTAATATCTTAGAAATCTCTTGATTGATATAGGGCAATCTTTCTTTGATAATTTCATAAGAAACACCATTCGGATGACAGCACACCATGAATAGATGATACGCTGCGAAGTTTTCTTCAAGTTCCTGAAATTCTTCATGCTGTTGTAGCATGTGTGCTAGCTTTTGTTCTGAAGATCCATGGCTTTTGTGAAGTTGCATAATTTTTTGATCACAAGACGAAAGCTCCTTCTCTTTTAATGACTTGTGTTTTTCTAACTGATCTTTGTTAACTAAAAGCTGTTTAAGATTTTCAATTGCTTCTTTGTTATCTTCGTATTCGGTAGCCCTTGTTTTAAGTTCATCAAGTTCTACTTGTTCTTTAAACAAAGAGCTATCAGCGCGTTCGATAGTGAGCTTACTATTTGCAATTGTTGTTGCAATTTCATTTCTCTTCTCAACCAGTTGATTATACTTGTCTAGGTGACTATTAATCTTTAAAGGCTCTAGAGAGGAGATGTCTTCCCCTAAAGAGTTTATTTGTTGAGACAGAGAGTTCATCCTACTATCAGTAATTTGTATAAGCTCTACTGCCTGATGTGCGTCTTTGATAAACTTGCAGCCAGGAAACTGAGACCCGCATGGTACCTGTGATAACAAATCCTGCTTTCTTCTATTAATCTCTTTCTGTTTTGATTGACTTTCTAGCTCAGATAGTAATTCGTCTAGCTTCTCAGAGTTCTCATCAATAATTCTTTTCTTTTCTTTGTATGAGTCGACTTCAAAAGAAGCCAAAAAGGTGTCTATCTTTTCAAACTTTGTTTCGTTCTCCGACAGCAACTGTATCGCTTCAGTTTTACTTGCAGTTGTATTAAGTATCAACTTTTCCTTATCTGCAATAGCTCTAGTGGTTAGAACTGGATCTATAACATCTGTCGGCACTGATGTGATTTTGACTTGTAATTCAGTCAAGGCTTGTGAGATTTCTGACAGCTCTTCTTTTAAAGTTACGCAGATAGCTTTGTTGTTTTCAATAGACAACTCTCCCTTCGCAATCTCTGATTTAATATCTTTAATGTTTGTATCAAAGTCGATTCCTTCAAGTCTTCGAAGTGAAGCTTTGATTTCTGCAGATGCTTCTTTGGCCATTTTGAATTTCTTATCAAAGATTTCTAAATCTAAAAACTTGGCCAAGAACTCTTTTCTTTTTGTCGAGCCCTCGTTAATAAATGAAAGCGAATCTAATTGAGAAGCCATAGAGGTTGCAAGAAAGTCCTGAAGTGTTCCGAAATACCTACGAACGTTCTTATCTGTATCTTGTCTAGATGTTCCATTTAATCCCGTGTGATTTCCTATTGCGTCTTGAGAATAAAATTCTAAATCTGTTGTTGCCTCTTGGGTCTCAACACCCTTTAAGCGTTTCGTGTACTTGTTTGATTTTCGCTCGATAATATAGTCTGTCCCATCAACCTTGATGGTTGCTGTTGCAACGCACTCATCTTTGTTTTGATTGATAATATTTAAATTTTTACGGATAGACTTTGAAGTCGAGTTGTACATAGAGTACAGCAAAGTATCTACAATAGAAGATTTACCTGAATAATTCTTTCCAAAAATACCAACGATACCCTCTAACTTTGTAAAATCAATGGAGTTTCCTTCCGCATAATTGAATAAATTATCCCACTCTAAACTCTGAAGGGACCAGTTGACGTTTCTCATGACGTCTTCGTTTTCTTCTATTTGTTTATTAAACTCTTTATTTAACTTGTAAACTTTTTCTAAAACTTCTTCTGTAGACTCGTACTCTTTTAGATACTCGGCCATTAGAGTTTCTTGTGTTTTAATATCTCGTAAATCTTGCTTCTGCAGACCTTCTGGTGCTGCGACTTTTATTTGTTTCCCGGCTGCCCTGTTAAGATAAGTTACTGATTCAGGATTGTATTTGAATTTTGCAATATCAACGGCCTTGCGAACCTTATCAAGAGATACATTGCTCTCAGACACGATACGAAGACGTGCACCTTCTGGTGGTTTAGATCTTGGTAAATTACCCTTCTCACTTAAAGAAAGAGTGACGAAAGGTTTTGGGTTATTGAAGGTGATGAGCCGATTAGTAAAATCGTCTTTGCTTTTAATATCCCAAAGCAAGTAACCTTTGTCAAGTGACTCGCCAAAGTTTTGTTGAACTGTAGACCCAGCATACCAGATACGGCCTTCCTTGTCTAGGTTCTGTGTTTTATGAATATCTCCAAGAAAGCCAAAGTCAAACTCTTCAAAGATTTCGATACTATGGTCGCCGCCGAGAGTCCAGTTGCTATCTGTTTTAGATTTATCAATAGCGCCATGATATAATGCTATGTTGATTAAACTATAATCCGTTGGTTCGGTCCAGTTTTCCTCATCAAATACAGATAAAACATTTAGACAAAATTTATCATTGATCTTTACCTCCCCAGCGCTCTTTAACAAGATAAGATTTGGATCATTGATTGCCTTTGCAATAGGAGAAAGAGCATCTTGTCTAGATCCGTTGCGAAGGTTACCATCGTGATTACCCAAAATAATATATGTTGGTGCGATAGCTGCGAGATTCTGAAAGAAGTCTCGGCACATATCCACAAACTCTGGTGAGATCTGGGTCTTGGTATGTGCAATATCTCCGCAGTGGATAATGTAATCTACTTTTTCTTCTTTTAATGATTTGTATAATTGCTTGAACACTTCTTTATATTCAAAGTGATATTTTAGATTTCGGATGTGGGTATCCGCGATATGAGCAAATCTCATTTATTCTCCATGAGTGATTATAGTATCTTTATTATATCAAAGCTAACAGAGGATGTCAACTAAATTCTTTTAAGACCTAAATCCTGTAGCTGTGTTGGTGTAAGCTTTTCAAGAATGATAGCGAATGCTTTCTTTTCTGCTTCAGTGATCATGCTAAGATCTCCTGTTTCTGCTAGGTGGTTCATCTCTTCCGCGATGATTTCTTTTAATCTTCTTTTTGTAAGTTCCATTATTGTGCTCCTAAAAGTCAAGTTTATAGTGTAAATAGTCTAAATCGGATACAATATCCGCATTTTGTTTTCTCTGTTCTACCACCTCTTGTGGCATCTCTCCAATGTCTGAATAACCACTGACGTCTATTGATGCAACCTTGATTCCATACTCTCTTAATTTTTTAGCTATTCCAAACTCTTTTGATTTTGCATCTTCGTCTAGAGCTAAATAGACGTCTGGCTTATGTATACATATCTTCTGAAATAGTCTTGAGTTTTCTCGCAAAGTCGAACCAAGCAAAGGTATAGCGTTTCTGCACTTCATAGCGTCGAACACACCTTCTGCTAGTACTACATCATCATCCCAGTCGATATTTAAGTCATTAAAGATAATATCCTTGCTGACTCTTGGGTTCTTATATTTCATCCAATCATCCGTGTAAGATCTCGCTATAAAGAAGTTGACGTTACCATCATCGTCGAAACTTGGAATTATAACCCTGTCTTGATATTCTCCATAGTTACAGAATCCAATCTTCCAAGCCAATATGTCTTTATCTGTGAAGCCTCTACTATACAGATATTCTAGCGCCTTCTTCTTTAAAATCGTTTTTCTGCCGGTTAAAGTTTGAAAATTCTCTGGTAGATCAATGATCTGCGGAGGCTCTGGTGTGTGTTCTTCAAAGATAGTATCATACTTTGAAAGATCCACTTCTCCTGCAAGTGTGCGCCAGTCAGCATAGTAAGTCGGAGCGAACCTGCGAATAAGAGGCGATATCGTAGTTCCGGAATAATCACAGATCCAGCATTTAAATACATCTTTCTCTATGTTAACTGATAATTTTAACTTGTGGTGATTGCACTTTGGGCAGTGAAATTGATGCTCGTCGTCATTAGACCAACAACGGCCTAGAGCTTTCTTAAGTAGTTTGAGCTTCTCTGACAAGTTTATCTCCTGCTAGCGCAATCACAATACTGTCGCACATATCCAACGTGCCCGGTTTTGGATTTCCATGTTTTGTATATTGTATCTCAATATCAGGGTATTTGTCAATAACAAATTCAAGAACTTTTTCTTTAGCATTGTCTCCGCGTTTGATGCCGACGCCGGCTTGTTTTCTGGCTGAGGTGGCGGCGATCATTTCAGGCTGGATTGATAACATATCCCAACATATCCAAGATATTATACCATTAAATCTGGACAATGTCGAGAGAGTTTGTGCTGATGAAAAACCTGACCTAAACGAATGTAGAGACTGCTCTATATAAATGTGGGATATCTTATGTTTACTTACTAGATCTTTCAGTTTGTCTTTGATGTGGTCAGCTTTGTGATAGATTGTTGGGAAGTGTTTCTTGTTTCTAGTGTCCCAGAATGCTGTCTCCAAGATCTGGTCTTCTTGTATCACCGTGACTCCGGTGATGGAAGTTGAAATATCAAGTCCCAGAATTATTTCTTTTGCGTTCATCTAATGCCTCAAATAACTTTTTTAAAATTTTCTGCCTTGTATCTTCGTCTTTTGCAAAGTACCAATACCAGGCTACTGTTGATTCTAAATGAACTAGCTCCTTTTTTACAGCATTAATTTTATTTTCTACTTGTCTTATTTGTTCTTCTGTTACCGGAGGTACTTCAAGATCAAGCTCTTGAGTTACAAACAACATATCGAAAAACTCGTTATCTTCGAGTGCGGCGCGGCTTTGCTGGTAAAGCTTTTGGAGCTTTCTCTTTATGGGCCCATCAACCATATCATGTATCTTGTCCGGATGACAGACAGATGCTATCTTTCTAAACATTTTTCTTACTTCGGGCGATGCAAGCTTTTCGGCTGCGGGCGTATCATCATCAGAAGTTTCATGGTTAGGATTTTGGTTTGGGATTTCCTTATCTGATTGTGAAAGATCTTTTGTTTCTTTTTCTGGCTGTTGCTCAGGCTGGTTTTGATTTTCTCTTTTATCGTATATTTTTTGAATTTCTGCCTGCGCTATATCTACTATTTCTTTTGATGTTTTCAAGTCTGACTGGAGGGCATTCAGCTTTGTTGTCAAAAGCTTCATTTTCCTATCTAGGGAGCGCATCAGAAATCTAGCCTGAGTTTAAAAAGGTAGTCTTGAAGTTCTGTTTTCTTCACAGGATTTGCAAGAGTGGCTATACCTATAAGATTTTTATATTTATCATATATACCTATTTCCGATATGTACACTGTGTTTTCGTACTCTTCATCATAACCAGTATAGTTTGACTTTGCTATGTTTTTAATATCTCCACCACTTTCTGAAAACGAGGTCGGAGTTACGGATCCATCAATGTTTTTTCCGCTTTGAATAAATGTAGGATTTGTAGAAAAATTCAACTCTCCCTTTTCAGCGCGAGCCAACATTGTAACAGTTGGTACCTTGTTTGTACCTTCCACCTTTACGTTGTATGATGGGCTTGTTGTAACAGCTTGACCAGACTTAGAAGATGATAATCCTGGTTCGCTTATTCCAGAGCCGAAAGCTAACCATGATGGTTGAGTTGTAGTAGATGCATCAAAATAATTATCTGCGTCAGACGCGTTTAAAGACCAAGATCCTGTTAGTAAAAAGATACCATAATCGTACAGCGCAACGCCGGCTACGCCGCCGGATCCTGTTCCGTAGGTTTGTATTAGCCTACCATCTTTCTTCGTATCCTCTAATGTACCTATTAAAACAGAGTCATTGAAAAAGTCTAACTTGACTGACCCTTTCTTAATGGAAGACCCATAAAAAATAGAAGGAACACAAACAGCATTTACAGCTTTTGTGTTAAAATCTGTGTATACAAATTCTTTCTTTAGTGTGTTGTTGCTTTCAATGGGGTTTCTTAGAGCGCGCATATACTTTTTGTTTACATGGGCTGAATCTCCGACATCTGTACCAGACGGGATATATATTCTGCTTATTGATGCACTCAAAGGATAAGAACCCGTTATTGTGTCTCCAAAGGAAAACTGACTTGAATCTTGAAAGTTAGACGTACTGATTGTTCTAAACGCTGTTCTTGCTCCATCCTTTGTTATAAATGGGTAAACTAGACTTCCACTAGGTCTGTTGACATTTATTTCATGAAGAGAGATGTGACCTTGAGGTACATGCTTTATTTTGTTAGAGAAATCTCCATTGACTGCAGATTCTCTATTTGTGTAAACATTTTGATTGTAAACAAAGAATTGATACTCTGGATGTGTTACCACAACATTATGGAACACATCATTTTTCTCAAACTTCTTGTGACTCATTTTAGTAGTCCAGACGGACCCTCAGAGTTAGTTCATTAGATGGGTCTTTTCTTAAAGGCTCAGATACCTTTGCAACAGCTAGTAGTTCATTGTCTGCAGAGTAAAGCCCTACAGTCGTTACATATGATCGAGAAGGGGTTGTAATGTCATCAGCCTTTACTCTAATCTTTGAGTTGTCTAGGTACGTTGGGTTGGAACTGTAATTAAACTCATTGTGGTTCGCTCTGCAAAAGTAAATTGTAGAGTTAAGCTCTGTTGTGTTATTAAAAGTAACAGACTTCATTCTTTCTCTAATGCCGTCTGTAATGGCCCCTATTTTATTACCTTCTATGAGAGTCTCAATACCATGGTTTGATGAGTTCATGCCAACGTCGTTGGTACCTCCGTCCGAGTCAGTAGTTATTAGCCTTAGGCTCATATTGGCGGAATCACTGTCGGAAGCGCATGCAAAGATACCCAAGTTCAATACAACAATTCCTGCTTGGTAAAATATCAAACCAACCTTGTCTTCGGAGTTGTCCGTCTTAATAGCTTGAGTACCATCGCTAGTATTACCATCTGCAGTCGTTGCTTTTAGTATACCGTACTCTCCTGCTGGTGAATTTACTTTATACGCGGTCGCGGCGCCTGTATCTGCAACCGTTATTGTTGCGTCGGACGGACTACTATGAAAAGTATCGCTGAATAATTTGTCTGTGTGGAAGGTCATCGAGAATGTGCCTTTCTTTATCTCATCTTTTGTAAGCAATCTAGAAAAGTTAAAGAATGCAACTTCTTCGTGTTTATCGCCAGTTGTCGCAAAGTTACCGTCCATATCAAACTTTCGCACTGCTCCGTTTGTGTCGTAACCAACAAGCATTTGAGCCATTTGATCATAGATGTTCCTTGCTTTTGTCTCTGCACCGTTAGTGGTGTGGACAGTCAAGCCATGGTCGTTAGCTAAACCGATGCTCATATCAAATACGTGATTTGCAGAAGAGCTTGCATGCGGGTAATCGTAAACCGATACAAACATGTTGTGAGAAAACGATTTTACGTTAAGCTCTCTTGACACACTGTCTGCTCCGGCGGCCTTAGTGTAAGTTCCGTTTAATATCGCTTGGGTGATCGGAATGTTTTCGTGCAACAACGTTCTAGTAGTTGTCTTGTCCGAGCTTGTTAGTGTTTTAAAAAAAGATCCTGCAGCCATTGTTTTCTCCTAAGTATTATCTTTTGTATAGTCTAAGTGGTATATCAATTGAGTATCCCGTTGTGATTCCAACCACATTCATAACGGTGTCTATAAATTTATGCGTTGCTGCGGTGTGGATATTAGCATCACCGCTTCCACCTGTATCGAAGTCGACCGACTCGGTACTACCAAGTTCCGTAAACAATGCATCACTGTTCTGTATTAAAGATGTTGCAACTGGATGTAGATATATTCTAGGACCTACAGGGCCATTAGTTGCGGCGCTGGTGTAAAAGACTTCTTCCGGGTGCGCGGCGTCGAAATTATCACCGGAGCCGTCTCCTAAGCCACTTCTGATTCCGTCTCTAGCTCCTTGCACAATCGGACTAGTTGATGGAATGTAATATGTTGCAATATTGTCGTCGTCAACAAAGGAACTATCAAAAGATAGGTATTGACTCGATGCCCAATTATAACCATCTAATCTTAACAATCTGTTATCTAACTTGACCAAGTAAGCAGTCTCCTTGAGGTCAGAGTCCATTTCTTGTGATATTTCTAAGTTTGAAGCGCCGGCTCCGTCGATGCCCTGATCTATTACAATTGCTCGCTTGCCGCGTCTTGCGGACGCGTTGTTACTTTCAAATCCAAGAAGGTATCCTGGAGAAGTCACATCTGCGTTAAATTTAACTACTCCGTCTCCGGCTTTAGAGGCAGTGTTTGAATCAACAATTATTCCGTGAAAGTTCTTGCTAGCCACCTGAGCAGTTGGGTTACCATCAATAACCTTATCACTCAACTTGAATATCGGCATAAACAAAATATTTTGTCGATTAAGTGATACCAACTTAGTTTTCATAAGCGAAGTGTTGTTGGTAAAAGCTTCCAAAATAGGTGTTTGCATTATATCTATATCGTAAAATGCTGATCCGCTAGAGTGGGTACTGTTAAAGATTGTGTAGTTAATTTCTTCATCGCTAAATGCGAATTTTGTTATAGAGAATTCTCCTCTCGCTAGTCTCTTTCGACCTGCGTCGGTGAGTACTGCGTCTAGTATGATGTCTCCGGAATTATCTAGAAAGGCCATGTTCTGCTCCTTGTGTGTTCAAATCAATAATAAATAGTATTTTCATTGCAATAATTCTCTTTTATTTAATCTCAATAGAAAGGCTCCCCCTCTTGTGGGCCTGTATAAACTTGAGAAGGGCCCTTGGCCGATTCAGTCGATGCACTGGTGGCAGGTGTTAAAGACTGTCCCTCGGAGCAAGGTTCTTCATTGTCAGGACTCTGTATTGGTTCAGGATCCTTTAGCTTGCTTAAAACTTTTTTATTCTTCTTAAACTTAAAGTTTATGTTTATCTTTCTACCAGACGTTTTCGATGTGATTCTCATGCGGTACTGATTGTTCCAAACAGGGTTGTCAAGTTCATTTCCAATATCTATGTCTTCGATATCTGGTGCAGATTCGAAAAACTCGAATGAGTCAACATTTAGGTTTGGATTAACTTTAAGAGATTTTTGTGTCATTGCAGGGCAAATTTGCAAAGCCCTCGTAAAGTCCATAGAGTATTGTTCTTCTGTGGTTGGAAAGTCATACAACTCTAGGTCCATGAATATACCACTTTGATATTCTACCATCTTAACTCTGAATACACGGGTCGGATTTGATATACCTGCTTTATCGATTGTCCGGAACATGTAGTAATAATCTGTATTCTTCTCAAAATCTGTGTCTTCAAAAAACACAGATTTACCTGTCGCTTTTAGTTTTCTATACAATTCCGGCTCTGCAAAAGATTTGTAATTCTCTGGTGGTGTAGATAGTCGGAACACTTCAAAAAATTCAGGTAGCGTATCTGTCCCATACAATACCGTGCCATCTTTCTTTACCGTTGTACGTGATGCGTTTATCATGTTTGTTATGTGTTCACTATCTGTTTCGAGCACTTCTACAGGGACCTCTTCTATTTCATCAGTGTTTTGCAACAAGAGAATGTTCATCTTGTTTGCAACGCCCTGGTTCGGAACAAAGTTAACTTGCGGAAATATAGGTGGCTTATCAGCCATAAACACTTCTTTTTCGAAAAACGGTGCTTCAATTATCCTACAAGATGGAAGGGTCGTTGCTTCATAAGACGAAGAATATCGGTAAAAAGGGGCGTCGGTTCGGGGGTTTCGCCCCACTATTTCAATTTCGCCCGGATCGGTTTGCTTATACGTATATTCAGATCCTATAACAAAATTTATAGAGTAAATCCTATATATGTAGCTTTTACCTGGAAAGACTTGAGTATCTATAAAATCTATTGTTCTAACATCGTTGCTATCTGCAAATAAAAACTCTTGTATCATTTTGCCGGGTTGATTCGCGTCGAGAGAGTTTTGGCTAGGTATTACTTCATGTTTAGCGACTCTATATCCTATAATTTGACTGTAAGACTTTTTACCCTTAAGAATCTCTTCTATGTTTCTGATATTATCTCTTGTTAGGATTTGTTCTCTAAACTTACTCATAAATATTTGAGATCGTATAGTATCTGTAAATCTTAATGTATTTGATTCAGTTAATTTCCCAAATTCAAAAGGTATTGGGTAGTCTTGTTTTCTTATTCCTCGATCGAAAAAATCGAAGTCTTTATTCTTTATGTCTTCAATAAAATCAACAATCCCATCCAAATACTCCACCGTGGTTATTTCTGCCCGGTCGTTTTCATAAAAGGTAGCTCTGAGGTTTTCATCTTTTTCAACTATATCTTCATCTTGTATTTGAGCAACTTGCATAGGCAGGCCGAGGAGCGTAAGCATCTGATCTGATTGAGTTGCGCTCCCAGTCAAAGATTCGCCGGCTTCTTGCAACTGTCCTCCTGTGTCGATTCGTTCACCAGTACTCAGTCGACTGAAAGGGCTTGAATTTCCCTGTTCTGACTGAGGAGGCTCTGGTGATTCTTCTTGCTCTGGCTGAGTGGGCCCTAGGAGCGCCTCATCTTCGACATCAGGCCCAAGACGAAAGTTCATTTGTTGAGGGCTTGTGTATAACTCTAAGAAGTATTTGTCCATATTATACTCATCAAAGAACTCTGCTAATTTAGATGATTGGTTTGTGTTTATAGTTATTTTAACATAGTGATCGAAAGAGCCGACCATATTTTTATTCGCTTCAGCCATCTCAGCAATGGCACCACATGTAAACTTTTGGACTTTATCTTCAAATTTGCAAAAATCTTGAGGTCCCAAGAAAGTTTCTAAATCGGACAAGCCAGAGTCGGAGGGATTCTTTTTCTGTGTATACAATCTATAAAGACTAGTTTTATCTGTTTCTTTTAGATCGTTTGAATACTCTACGTAATTTGCAGAGTAGGTGTCTATGTCGACGCTAATAAATCTAGAAGCTTCTAAGTAGTTAAGTTCGTCTAAGAAAAATGGCTGCTTTGCAGCGAAGGTGTGATCTAAAAATACCTTACTATCTTGTACGAAACCAGGTCCGAAATACGATGAAAAAAGTGCGACGCCTAATCCGTCTTCTGAAGTCGGTGACCTAATTTCAAACTGACTTTTTAAATCCATAAAGGGCCCCATATCTGTCTGAGAAAAAATTACTTTAGGTTTAACCGGGGATGCAGTATTATACAAACTTTCAGAAATACCGTAAAAATAATATGTATCTTCTATTGTATCCTTAAGTAAGCTCTCGTTCGCGAAAAATTGATCCCAAATCCAAATTGCTTGAGTATCGAGCCTTAAGTTATCAACTAGTAATCGAACATTTGCAAGGTTTGGACTACCAACGTTTTCTGGAAACAGATTAATTCTTTGTTGTCTGTTTGCTGGATCTTCCGCGAGGGAATTAAAATATTTTTTTATATCTGCGGGTTGAAGAAAGTATTGCCTAGGTATTATATTTATCTCTCTGTCCGCAGTCAGCACAACTTTACTAATATGATTATCAGGAGCTAGAAACTCTGGTGGTGGTGGTACCGGTGGGGCTGGTGGATTGTTAGCATTTCCTCCACCGGTGGATTCGGTTTCGGTTTCGGTTTCGGTTGGCTCAACGGTCTCGCCGCAAGGCTCATTATAAACTATTGTCATGACTCTGTATCCTTTGAGTTTTTGCTACGCGCTGATTCAGATTTAGCGGCTAGTGCTCTTGCTTCTCGCATGCTCATCTCCGTTACATTATTAACTAATCTCATTTCATTTTTTCGATGCTGTTCTTTTGCATAATCGACTTTTATTGTAAAAGATCTTTGGCCTGTGTTCGCAGAAAGCTTTTCGAGTGCTAGCACTGTAAGCAAAACTTGTCTCGGTATAGGTCCTCTTGTCGGTACTAATAAAAAATAATCTAAGTCGCGACCGTTGAGATACTTTTTGAACATTGGAGGCTCGTTATCAGACAGATCTTCTAATTTTTCAGCTCTAATCCGTTCTTCTCTCTTGTATTGTTCATCATAGCTATCTTTCGCCAACTTATCTCTCTCGCTTTTTTGCCCTGAAGTAGATTTTGCATATTCTTTCAGTGCGCCGTCTCCTGTTATTGAATTGTAAATAGTACCTCTTGCTGCCTCAGATAGTCCATCAAAATTTTCTCCTCCTAAGATTAAGAGTTCTGTCTGCGAGTCTGATGTTGTTAAAGATGTTCCATTATACATCTCAAAAGAGCCTTCGTCTAAATCATAGGATGCTTCAAACATTCCTGCTGAGTCTTTTGTGAGATCAACTGCAATTGCCTGTTCTGGTACCATGTTCGCTATATTATCCAAAATCAATTCTAATTCTCTTGTATCTGCTTCTGAAAGAACTTCAGCCGCGGTTAAAACTTTCTTTGGGCCGACGTTCGACTTTATATGTATGGCAACCGGTTGTACAGCTGACTCATAAGTTTTATTTTCTAAACTTGATTCTCTACCTCCTGACGTCAAGGTATCTAACATGTTCCTGTAAGCCATCAGTAATCTCCTCCTGATTCGTCAATTATATTAAACTGCGCCGGTACACCTCCCATGGCGGCAGCTGCGCTGGCTACGGCTCCGGCTCCTGTAAGCTCATTTGCAGTCGTAATGGCTGGGGCAATCTGTAGATCACCTGCTGTAGGAGCGGGAGTGTTAATATTAAACATACTTTCAAGTCCGATATCAAGCATTAGTTGTCCATCTGTTATCGCCTCTACAAAAAATCCTGATGGTAGTTGTTGTGAAAAATTTACAAAGAACTCGGGTTCTGACCTGCTGACTCCAGAGGTCTTCGCAGAAAACGTTGTTGTGTTTGTGGACAACTGGCTTGCATTTCTCCCTGTTAAGGCGGAATCTCTATTCTTTTCTAAAAAATCTTTGTAAACAGATTCCAACTGTATACACTTATCCAAGAACTCATATGACCTTTTAAGTGAAGCACGACCTCTGGTAGAGGTCATTCTCTTTTGAAGATCTTCCACAAACGGTTTGGTTATGTTATTGTTTTCGCTATAGTACATAATAGAACTTAACAAAACGTATAAATTTATTAAAATATTCGCATTGATTCCAAACTCTTCAAACTGAGTTGAGTTTCTAAAGTCCCGGCTGTATCTATCTACTGATTCTGCATAGTTCTCTTTTAAACTTGCGTAGTTGTGTAAGAACCCTTGCACACGCAAAATCTGTTCGTGGAATTTATCAACAATACTTTTAATGAAAACTTTAGTCGAATCATAAATATCTAATTCTACAACGTAGGTGTATATTCCATAATTAATCGTAGACATTAGTTCTGCATCATGAACTCTTAGAGTAAGTTCTCTCTTCGCCGGATTGTCGCGGCTTAGGCTTTCCACGATTACACCTCGACGCAAAGGATCAAAATAAAGATTGTTCGGGATGGGGTTGCTAAATCCGAATTCGATGAATGGATCAGCTGCACTACCTAGCCCAATAAGTTCATCCATGTCTCTTGACGATCTCTTTTCTCTATCTCTTGTTGAGAGAGCATTGTTAGAAGTCGGTTGGTTCTGTAGCCTTCTCCTATAGACTCTGACTTGGTGATATTGCCTGTCGTCAGCCAAAAACCTTATAATAGATGATGCATCGCCACCTACATTTGTGGAATAACCTGCGGCGACAAATGCGCGCTGAAACACTTGATTGAATTCTGGTCCGAGTCTTTCATACACTGACTTTACATTTTTGCTACCTACAAGTCTTTCATAAATCCCGTAGTAAGGAGACTTCTTAAGCACCTCATCTATATCTACTGTAAATGTTGTTACTTGAGAAAGCTTATTTGCTACAAGTTCCGTAGAAGTATGCACATCTGAAAAAGCATTCTTTTTTGTTCTTGATTCTATTGCCTTTAGCAATAGATCTGCTTTTTGTATCTTGGAAAGTTGTGATGGCTCATTAACTGACGGATCTTGTGCTAAAGAGCTTCTATAAGATGGGGGCGTGCCTCCGATAAAATCCATTTGATAATAACTTTCACTGCTCCAGTCAAAACCCCAAGGCGCATCGTCAGGTGTGAGAAAGTTAGCGGTTACTTTGTCATTTGGGACAGATCTTACAGTTAGTATTTTAGCGTCACCCATAGGGTGCCCAGGGGGTCCGGACATGTATCCAACATAACCATTGGGACCGGGGCCCAGTGGACCTTTTGTTGGATCAGTGTTATTAGGAATTGGAGAGTCTGCGCTATGGTAATGGTATTCACCTTCATACAATCCGCCGGTTTCAGAATCAAATAGTGATTGTATTGGCGTCGCGATTTCTAACTGAGAGTAAAACCCAACCTGACTTCTTCTTATTAAAGGCAACCTTACTAGATTTCCTCCTATTTCTGTTAAGCTACTATACAGGTTTGCTGTAACTCCAAATTGAGACTCCATCTCTTTCACATCTAAGTGAGAGAAAGTTACTAGTTCTACTTCATCTATACCATTATCAGAAAAATTGGTGAAGAAAGTCCCACCTCCCTGAATCATGTCTCTTAAAGAAAACTCTATTTCAAAAAGTATTTCGTTTTTGTTTAGCGTCTGAAGACCTAAACTGCTTTGTATATCGCTATCTACCTTAAATCTTTCTTTTAAGTCTTTTAATGAGTAAGACTCGTAAGCTACTCCCTTTTTGCCATAGACCATCATTTGCTCAGGATAGTTATTAAGTCTAGCTCTGGTTATAGGGCTTACATACTTTGCTGTGTTAAAGGGTTCCGATGGAGTATTTGTCGCAGTGTGAGTACCTTTTATTGAAACAACAAACCAGAAGCGTATAAACTCTGAGAATAGATCCTCATTTAACCAAAAAGGTTCTACCTCCAAAGCTTCTTCTGTTTTTATAACAAACCTGGCCTGGAAAGTTTCTCTTTCCATTCTTACACTATCTATATCTATAAGAGGTAGTGGGCCCGCGAGTTGTTGTAAATTAGACATTCATGTTCTCCTATGAACTCATAAAAAAGTTTCGAGTGGGTATAGAGCCACCAGTAACTTTATCTGCGTCAGCGTCTTTTTTTATGAAGAATAATTCTTCTATCTCTTCTTTCGTCATTATTGGCACAGGGTTGCCTTTATCATCCAGCTCAAAAAATTCTATTGTAAATCCATCTTCTACTAGCGGGACATTCGACTCCTCTAGGAGTATTGCTAGGTCTTCTGGATTTATTTCAATTGTTGTGTTGTCCAAAAACTGCACCTTCTCAGAAGCTAAGCTGATGTACGTTTCTGAATCATACAACTCTTCTGAAGGTGTATTAGTCTGTTTTGTAAGGTCCTGTTGCAACTGATAAGTTGCATCAATATTAAATTGCGGAATTCTCATGGACGATACTGATGCCGTAGAATATGTAACTCCGACTGTAGTGTTTATTTGAGCGTCAAAACAGTTCAGTGAAAAAAGCGGAGCGTTTTGAGAGCCTAGGCTACACTTGTTTATTGGGTTTCTTAAAATACCTTCTCTTTCTTGTATCTTCTGGTTTTTTCTTAACGTTAAAAACGTATCCCTTTCGCCTTCTTCTATTTTTTTCGTTTCTAATTCAAACCTATCTTCTAGTGAGTGGTTTAAATATCTGGTTTCAGTTATAGGCGCTAGCTTTATTCTTGCTTGTATGTCGTTTTGAGTTTCCGTCATACCTGCTCTTGCGGCGTCATAGATAACACTGTCATCAAAAAATTGATAATAAGCAGGCTTCCAGGCGCCTTGAGACAACAATGTTTTTCCAAACTGTGTAAGTCTGATTTGTATTACATCTTGATTTTTATCTAAGAAAGCCATAATTAAGTTCCTCTATTGGTAAAGTCGACTTTTGCATCAAATTTAACTAGTTCTACGATTGAAAAGTAATCGTATGGCCAGTTGAAGCTGTAGGGAAACTCTTGCGAATCTATATTGTTGATTATACTTGTTCTGTCTATCTTTTTATTATCGAATCTTATTCCTGGTAGTGAATCTTTCTTTATCTCCGAAAGGTCTGTCTTTGCCTTCATCTTAACCTTAAACAACATCCACCTCACTTTTTTACTTATAAAATCTTTCCTCTCGTCAGGATTGATTGGGAAATTCTCAGTGTGGAGTAAATGTGATAAATACTGAACGTCTGGCGATATTCCGTACTTATCTGTATTGAGCTTGATACCAGAGTACCTTGGTGTACCTCCAGAAGTTGCGGATCCTGGCATAACATTCTGCCATATTCTAGAAAGATCATCATCTGACAATTCTGCGTTGAACTGAAATGTGTACATTAGTCTATTTTGGCTTACGTAATCATTTTTCTCAAAATCGAAAGAGGGAGGATAAATAAATTTTTCCATCATTCTAAGTTGATATGCCGGCAGCAATACATCCTTGTCGATTTGGTTATTACCCTCTAAATCTAATGGTAAAGTAAAAATACCACTTGGTGAGTTAAAGAATATGTCGTATCGATTTTTTGCTTGATTTCGAAGAGTTTTATCTGCGTTGGACCTCAGAAATGTGTCTAACTTTAATTTTGCTTCTTCATTAAATAATCTAGCACGTTCGACTATAGAATCTGTTAGGTTGAACCACTTTATGATAGCTGGGGAATTTTCGTCTACCTTATACTCCCAAAACGGCACCGCAACTACAGCTTCAGATATCTTCTTAGATGATGCTAGTTTTCCGATTTGGGTTTGTCGTTTGTTTACGCTAGCGTTCGTGAAACCAAGCAATCTTGCTAATTGCTTATCATCAGATTGACTTGGGTGGTCTTCTACTGATAAGAAATATCCCTTATCAGATTCTTTTATTACTGAACCGAACTGGTGCCACATACCCCTAGAAGAAGTTAAATACATGCTTGAGCCCGGCTCTTGTGCAGTTTGAAACAAGTACTTGTCCCATGTTCTTGACTGCCATGGTGAATCAGTAACAGAATCGACTGTACCGTCAGTCATGTTGAGTGCAGATGAAGTTACTGACGTAAAATCTAAAATCGGTGTTTCCCACTTACTTTGAATGACTAATCGGGAGCGTTGGGCGGATGACCTAGGCCTGCTACCTTCTGGACCGTCATCGTACGCCACAAATGAGTTAAGATCTAGTGATGCGGCGAGGTTCATTGCATGAGTGTAGTTTGTATTTGAACCTCCAGAGTTTGATGGGGTTTCCTTAAAATTAGAATATGTAAATGACGCTTTGTTCAAAATGTCTTGAACAGTCACTGTGCCGACCGTACCTGGTGATGTGTAAGATATATCTACGTATGGCTCTGCACCGTTATCCAAATACGGTGGATAAAACGGAGCAAACTCATGCGAGTCAGTCACCGCTTGATTAGCAGTATCTGTTAGTTGAGGAATCGAAACTCCTGCTGAACCATCAGTGAAAGCGGATGGGTTTGTTGTGTCAAACAACCCTTGAACAAGCGTTGCGTTTGTGTATGTTATCGCCAAACTACTAGAGAAGGATCCTGCTGTAGTATCCATCAATTTTAAAGAATGTCTTACGTACCGGGTCGCCTCTGGATAAGAGCCTGGTATGAACGCGTTTAACTCTGCTATCTCTTGTGCGCCGCTAGTTACATTCTGTAATATGTAAGGTTTTATTCCGGAACTAAGATTATTCTTAAATTCATCAAAAGCTTCTTTGATTAAAGAGATCAGGGCGTATGCCTTATTATCTTCTATAACCGTACTAGAACTAGACCCTTCGTCTTGCCTTAGGCCAAATTCTGTTCTAGAGCCACCCAACGTGCTTGTAGCTATATCTATGTAAGCTGTTCTTGAAGAGTTGCTGATTTTAAGAGTACCTAAGCCAGCAGCAGAAATTCTAGCAGCTGCGGCTGAACTGAGGTCTGAAGCTGATACTACTGCGCTCGGAACAGTTTTTGTTGAGTTGTAAAACTTAACAGCGAAAGCTGTTGAGCCGTTGTTTTTTAAAACGGAAATTGCCGGCAGATTTGATTCTGTAGAAGTTGAGATATCTACAGAATCAAAGATATGCTTTGCTGTTCCATATAAGACATTCCTCTTTGTCTTTGCAGAGACCACATTAGACCATGTTCTTATTGTTTTGTTTAAGTCTCCCTCATCAACAGGTGGCCCAAAAGCAGAGTGTCTATCATACATTTGCTGGCCTTTGTTTCTTATATATATTCTCATTTTGTATGTCGTACTGGCAGGAAGTGTATGTCCGACAAGAGTTGTGTCCGACTCCAATGTTGCGAGAGAGGAATCTTGCAAGAAGAAGTTAGCTGTCTCGGCACAAAAATTATTGATTGCTAATTTGTAAGCGTCTAAATTATTTGTTACTTTTAGTTTTTCAACTCTAAGTTTGTCTTGTGTCCTAAAAGAATCAAACGTTCCAAACTGAAAAGGATAATCAAACACGTGTGACAACGCTTTGTTCCCGTAGTAAATACTAGCTGAAGGGTGTGGCTCGTTGTCATATATTTTTTGACCTAGGAGACGTGATGGGTCTAACAGGTCTTCAAAGGTCACCCTCTTAGATACATCACCTTTAAGTCTTGGTATACCCTCTAAATCTAATGGTAAAGTAAAAATACCACTTGGTGAGTTAAAGAATAT
>CAACVD010000327.1_pt1 | contig 23036 bp, 31 predicted proteins | sample 2381771 | NCBI WGS metagenome assembly CAACVD01 (sample SAMEA5211965, study PRJEB30684) | marine metagenome | biome: Marine; feature: Epipelagic; material: Water | collected 2015-10-15 | depth 15 m
AGTGGTGGCCTCACAGATATGGTTTGGCAGCAGGAGCCAGAACTTATTTTGTGGTTTGTGCATGCGAATGGCACCTTGATAGGGCTTACATATGACCGTGCTAATGGCGCAGTGGGCTGGCATCAGCACCCACTGGGTGATAGCGGGGTAGTAGAAAGCATTACCGCCATTCCTAGTGGCACAGAAGATCAGGTATATGTATCTGTAAAGCGCACTATCAATAGCGCGACTGTGCGCCATATCTGCTATTTGAAGCCTATCGACTTTGGCTCTGATATTGAGGATGCGTTCTTTGTTGATAGCGGCTTAACATACGCAGGATCTGATACCACATCTATAACCAGCCTTAATCACCTTGAAGGTGAGACTGTACAGATCCTTGCTGATGGGTCTGCGCACGCTGACAAAACAGTAACGAATGGCAAAGTCACGCTAGATCGCAGCGCTGGTAAAGTGCATATCGGGTACAGCTACAACTCTCTAGTGGAAACCTTGCGACTAGAAGGTGGCGCGGATGATGGTATTTCGCAGGGCAAGATAAAGCGTATCCACGGTGTTACTGCACGTTTCCTCAACAGCGTCGGCGCAGAGGTTGGCCCTGACACCGGCAATCTTGACCGAATACCGTTTCGTGATAGCAGCATGTCTATGGACACGGCGGTGCCTATGTTTACAGGCGACAAAGAGATTTCATTCCCATCAGGCTATGATAATGATGCACGGGTAGTTGTGCAGCAGTCACAGCCACTGCCAATGACAATACTGGCGATTATGAGAAGGTCTAATACGTTTGATGCTTAAGTTTCGTCCATTCTCAAGAGATCACATTAGACATATCAAGCTGATGTTTGAGTTGTCAGATGATGGGCGGCAAGCGCTTGTTGAGCATAAAGATATTAACGGTTACACATTGTTTGAGGAAGATGTTGTGCTTGGCATAGGCGGTGTACACAACATATGGGAAAACGTAGGAGAGGCGTGGTTGCTTCTTGGGCGTGAGGCGTTTGACAAACCTAAGACAGTGGCACGTCATACGGTGCAAATGTTCGATCACATGCAGGAAGAGCATAAGTATCAGCGTATCCAGGCCAGTATCTCAGTTAAGGATACAAAGGCTAAACGGTTCGCAGAATGGCTTGGTTTTGAAAATGAGGGTATAATGAGGAAATACGGGCCTGATGGCTCAGATTACTATCGTTATGCAAGGGTGATGTAATGGATCCGATGACAATCGCAGCAGGGGCTTCAGCAGCCAGCGCATTTCTTGGGTTCAAGGGGAATCAGGCATCAGCGCGTGCGGCACAGGAAACAGCAGAGTACAACGCGAAGGTTAAGGAAAACGAACTTGTATTGTTGCAGCGTGCGCGAGTTGAGCAAGAAAGCAACTTACGTCGGTCTAATGATCGCTTGACTGCGCAGCAGACTGTGGCAACGGCTAAGTCTGGCATTGAAATGTCGGGCAGTCCGTATCTTGCGTTGGCTGATAGTTATTTTGCAATGGAGCGTGACGCGCTGAAGATCCAGTATGCCGGTGATATAGATCAAGCAAACGCTATGGCAACAGCAGCTATGTTGCGTGCCTCTGGGAATGCGCGTGCTTCTGGGTTTAGAACGGCCTCATATGTCAGTCTTCTTAATGGCGCTAGTTCTTATGCTGGCATGCGTCAGCAGCAGGACTTCTTTGCGTTGCAAGATCAATACAGACAGAAAACATTAACGAGTTAGCGATGCCAAAAATACCATTGTACGCAGAAGGCCGTGGAAGCGCTGTAGATCTCGCTACAGGGCGTCTTGGCCCCCAAGCCCCTACAGGTGCCTTTGAAGCGCCTGGACAGGCCACAGTGCGTGCTGCGGAGGCTCTTGGCAGGGTTGGCACAGAATACGCTAAGAACGCTATGCAGTTTGAAAATGCGCGGCAAAAGTTGGAATTTGATTTCCAAATGAAGCGTAAAGAGGAGAAGACTAGGACACTTGCAGATGAGTTTCAGGCGCGTGCAATTAATCAATCAACCGACTATTCCTTAAACAGCACAGAAGACGACATGGATTTAGCCGCTAGTGGACTGGTTGATAGCGTGCAAAACCCGTTGATTAACGAAATAAATTTGCGCAGTGACATTACTGACAGCCAAAAAACAGCAATCATTGGTTCTGTTAATAAAACTATGGTTGCTAGGGTAGCTGACATTAAGAAGACAGCGTTCCAAAGATCTCAAGTAAATGCCGGAATGGCAAAAGACGCAATCATAGGCAGCGTCTTAAATGAGGCTATAAGTCTTTCGTCAGTTGAAGACCTTAATGCAAAAATTGCAGAAGGATTTGCAAAAATAGACGAGGCGCGAAAGTTGGGGCAACCAGTCAGTTATAACAGGTCTGGTTTTGAGCAAGAAATGCGGCGTATTTATTATGCTGGCGGGATTTCAAATGCAGACAGCTTTGGTTCATTGGAAGAGCAAAAAGCTGCGCTTGGAGAGGATACCAAGCTTAGTTCGCAAACAAGGGCTATGCTTGATGGCAGTATAGAGTCACGCAGAAAGGTTCTCATTCAGCAGGAAGAGGATCGAATTACAGACGCTGTGCGCGTTCTAAACCCTTCCTTAGAAGAGATAGAAAGCATTAGGCAGCAGCTACGCGACCCTGAAACAACGTCTATTGTTCTCGAAAGAGAGGCAGAGACTATCAACATACCGTTTGCTGGTGCTGATGCTAATTTCAAATTTGCATTAGCAGAAAAGTTTGATCGGCTTGTTGAAAGCGAACAAAGAGAGATACTGGAGGGCGTGCTAACTACGGCCAAGGCTATGGTTAAAGACATGTCTCTTAACGCCCTGCAAAATATGAAGGATGACATGACAACTCAAAAAAATGGGTTGTATGTACATTTTGGTGCAGTAACGGATAACTCAGGCAGAGATATTTTGGAGTCTGTTATTGATAGAGAAATTCGTGATAAAGCGCCGCGTGAACTTAATAGAGCAAATACAATCAGAAATGATTTGTACCGCAGGGTCGCTGCAAATGACGGTGTTTTGACTGATCGGGATCAAAAAGACATATTTACTATACAAACCATTTATACCGACACAGAAAGGTTTGCAGAAAGAGATGCTTTTAACGTCAAACTAAATTCTACGATAAATGCTGCGTCAGCATTCAGAGCAATAGAGTTTGCAAGCCCCGAAACTCAAAAACAAATATTAGATGACGCGATAGAAAATCTTGGATCAGAAGTAGGTAGTCAAACTTTTGTTGAATTAACCAATTTGATTGGAAAACGAGACAAAGCTATCAAAACAGATTTTGTTGGTTATTGGCAAACTCGCAATCGTGGAGAAGAAACAACTGCCGCTGACATGATTGCTTTGCAGCGCCAGATGGGTGTGCCTGAGTTGGATATTAGGGTTACATCTAACAATCAATTGGCCGCTTTTCGCAATGAATACGACCAAGAAGAGCGTTACGATGGCAAGGCGCAAGTTTTGCAAGATTTTTTGAACGAGTTTGGCACAGAGCAAAATCGTGTACAGCGTCATTTACACAGCACCAAAACAATTACTTTAGTAGAAAACGTGCTTGCTGCTTTGGGCGGCAAAAACATAAATGCCAAGCCAATATTTGTTGGAAATAGTGAAGATATAATTAAAAGAGCCAAATCTGAACTTGAATCTACAGATCAACAAGCCCTACGCACGCTAGTAAGTGAGTCAATGGGAGACTACACATCAAGCATTTTGGGTGGAGTCATGTCGGATGATGTGCTTTCTGGCGGCGTAACCAAAGGCCGTGCAACGCATACTTTGGAAATGAGGGATATCGTTTACAACACTGCTGCCGGCTTAAAACTTTTAGACCCAACCTTGTCGTTAGAAGACGCAAAAGAAGCCGCTTTTAACGCTGTCATTGGCAGCCAGTACAGGTTTGATAGCATTAATGGCAGTGCAGTAAGATTTGATGCTGATTGGGACAATTTGTATGCGGACATGACAGACATGCTAGAGTTTTCGCTCGTAAGCAGCGAAGATTACTTGCGTTCTGTCGTAAAGCCACCGCCTCGTTTAGATGGGCAAACAGATCAAGATTATGAAAACTATACCAACGAATACTTTAGTGACTTAAAGCAACGCGGTTCATGGCGCACTAGCGTTGATAACGAAAGCGTTTACATGGTTGACCAGCTTGGCAACGTGGTTGAGTTGTTAGATTCATCGACTGATGATGGTGCGATGACTGGGTTTTTGACTACCAGAATGGATGAAGTAGCAGGACTTTCCGAAGAATACAGAGCGTTTAAAGCGTTAGATATGGACGCTAAAAGAAAAAAATTAGTGGATATGGGGTATCCTGTTGACCCAGCCACTTTGCAGGACGGCACAGCTAATAATGCTTGGAAAAGATTAACCTTTGCAAAGGGACCGCTTTTCTAATGGTAAGTATTTATTATGAAGAGCAAGAGCAAGATACAAATTTGCGCGATCAATATTTTGATTATGCAAAAGCTGGCACATTAGATGTTCTTGGGGCCACGCTTGATGAAACACTGTACTATAATCCACTAAATGCTCTTGATAGACTTGCAGAACAGTATCTAGGTACAGGGCGTGAGGGCAGCACGCTTAGTCAAGATGAGTGGCGTCGTAGTGAATACTACCGGCCTGGCTTGGAGGTTGGCGATGAGGGGATTACCACAGGTTTAGCTACATTGCTTGCTGACCGGCATGATGAGCGTAGCGATTTTCAGACCACGCTTAGTCGTTCAAAGGGTGGGCTTGGTTTAGGCGCGGCACAGTTCGGCGTTGCGATAGCTGGCAGTTTTGTTGACCCACTTAACATTGGTTCTGTGTTTATCCCATCTGTGGCTTTTGCAAGGTCTGCAAGCATGGCCGCCAGATATGGCGCATCTCGTTCTAGGATTGCTGCCGGTGTGATTGATGGCGCTATTGGTGCCGCAGTTATTGAGCCAGCTATTATTGGCGCTGCCTTTGCGGAGCAAGACCGTGACTACGGTTTAATGGATAGCTTCATGAACGTGGCGGTAGGCGCTGGTTTGGGCGGCAGCATTAACGCTTTGACTGGTGGTGTTTCTTCCTATGGAAGATACAGGCGTAAAAAACATTTGGCTAGGTTAAGTGCTGTAGAGGCTAATACAGCGCAACGTATCTCAATTAAGCAAGCCGTAAATGATGAAGAAATAGATCTTGCTCCTATAGAAGAAAGCGTACAGGCGCGTTCTGAGGCTGAAGATGCCGCCGTTAGTGAGCAAAAGATTGTGTACAAAACAGATGGCACCCCTATGACAGTTGAGGTGTTAGACGTTGAGACTGACGGCAGCATTACTGTACGCACCGCGGATGGTCAAGAAAAAACTATTGATTCCAGTGACTTACGCAGCAAGTCGCCGTATGATGAAGACTACGAATATACAGATGAGTCCGGAGTCGGCGGCAACATGCGTGTGTCGGAGATGGATGACGCAACCCTAGACACTTACATTGGCTTAGAAACGGAAATCATACCGGCTATACAAGACGCCGAATCTGTAGGTAATACAGGGCATGGATTAGGCACTGTAGAGCAGCGTGAAGCCAACCTTACAGCAATGCAGATTGAAAAACGTCGAAGGGCTGGTGAAACTGTTGAGCGTCCTTCTGAGCCGGACATAAGTGAAGTTGATGCAAAAGAAATAGCGCGTTTGCGAAAAGAAGCTGAACAAATCCAATCTAAAATTTTAGAGCAGTCGCAAGAAGATGCGGCTATTGGTTTTATTGCCAGAATGAGGGGAGAAGACGCCCCAGAAACTGACGCACCTCGCGCCACTTCTGAGCAACAAACCAGATTGGCAGAAATAGCGGCTCGTATCAATGAATTGGAGTCTGCCTCACAAGAGGCTGGCGACATGATTGATGTGCAGGATGGCCGTTTGACCACACAGCAAGCGCAAGATCAAGCTGATGCGGCAACCATGCAAGGCGATGGTTTGGGTCGGTTGGGTGAGCATCGTGATGCTGTGCAAGAGATTAAGCAAGAAACCACAGAACTCGATGAAATTGATCCAGTTGAGATTGAAACCGAAAATCAAATTTTACTAGAAGATCTTCAGTCTGAAGATGTGCAAGCAATACTGCCAGCCGACATAAAGAAGTCATTGGCAGAAGTGGATGAATTGCAAACTAAGGCAGACGGTTATGAAGAAGTCAGCAGGGCTGGCGCTAACTGTCTCATAGGAGATCCAGGCAGATGAGTTGTGTAGATGCTGTAATGGAAGCAGCCAAAAGGGCTGGCATCAACCTGTTGGATGAAGAAGCAGAAGAGATCATTGAGGTTCTTAATGAGCGTCTGTTTAAGCGTGTAGAAAACGCAGAAGCTGGCGATGAGTTAGACATCTTTAATCTTGCGGCACAGATCGCAAAGCAAGCGCGTATTAACGCTGTAATGCAAAAACGCAACCGCATACTCAACGCCAAAGCATATGCAGATTTAATGAGATTTATAAATTCTGCGCCTGATGACCCCACCACTGCGCTGTCTGCTATCATGGTGGGTGATTATAGATATGCAAAGGCTGGCATGGATAGCGTGGATGCGCGTCAGCAAGGAATTATGTTGCAGTATGCCGGCGAACTAGCCGCTGCTTTAAGAGAACAAAAGTTAGAAAAACTGTTTCAAAGCAAAGAATTAGAGCCTTTAATTTACGAGGCTATGTTTGATCCTGACAGTTTCCGTCAAAACAGGCTTGGCGAGGCTGGTGCAAAAGATGCGTTGGCTATTGCGGAGATTGTTCAGAAAGTACAAAAGCGTTTGTTAAAGCGTAAGAACCGCATGGGTGCCATGATTGGTGAGTTAAAGAATTATGTTGTGCGTCAAGTGCATGACCCAATTCTGATGCGTGCTGGCGCTAAAACAGAGGCAGAAGTGGCCGCTGCTAAAAATGACTGGGTTGATTTTATGATGAAACCTGGGCGTTTATCTAGTCGCACCTTTGAAAACAAGTCAGCTACTGTAGAGCGTCTTGTTGATGGTAAAATGCAAAAAGTGCAGTACACCGAAGAAATGTTTCTTGGAGACATTTACGACAATCTGGTGTCCGGTCAGCATCAAAAGGTTGATGCTATTAGAGGTGATGATGGCGAGATTGACCCTCTAACGGCTTTCAAAGGGCCAGCAAACCTTGCCAAAAAACTTAGTCAAGGCAGAGTGTTACATTTTGAAACAGGCAAGGCAGCTTTTGAGTATTCTAAAAAATACAGCCGTCAAAGTTTTGCAGAGTCTATAATTAATGGCATATCTCATGACGCTCAAGCTATTGGGTTGATGGAAAGATTTGGCACTAATCCGCAGTCTATGTTTGATCGTGTCGTTACTGATATGAAGGGTGCAGCAAAAGGCGACCCTGCCAAGCTTGACAAAATTAATCGTCGTGAAAACGCAATGAAGCGTCAATTTGCTGAACTTGATGGGTCTACTCGCGCTAGAGGCGCTGGGCGTCCCGTTATGTTTGGTGCAGATTTTGCTGGCATTGCTGCTGGTTGGCGCATGATCCAAAATATGTCTAAGTTAGGCATGGCTACAATTTCATCATTTGGTGATATTGCAACCAAAGCACACTTCATAAACACACGCACAGATCGCGGCATTTTTGGCTCTTACGCAATAGCATTTAGTGACATTTTCCGGCGTTATGGCAAAGATGATCAGCGTCAATTAGCTTATTTGTTGAGCGTTGGTGTTGAGAACTTGCTTGGAGATGTACACGCTAGGTTTGGCGCTAATGACAGTGGGCCAGGTATGATTGCCAAGGCACATCAGACATATTTCCGACTGAACGGCATGGTTTGGTGGAACAACGCGCAAAAAGTCGGACTTGCACGCATGATATCTGCGGATCTAGCTACATACGCATCGAAAGGTTTTGAAGATGTGCCGCAACGTACACGCCTTAACTTGGAGCGTTATGGATTTGACGCTACAGATTGGGCTTTGATGCGTCACATGGAGCAAAAGGCAGTAGACGGTGTAAATTATCTTACGCCAAAAGCAGTAGAAACAATACCCGATGAGTTTATTGAGCAAGCTGCTTTGGCACGCGCTAATGCAACACGCAAGCGAAAGCTAAAAAAACCTACGGAAGCAATGAAAGAAAAGTATCGTGACGATCTTTCAACCCGTCTTTCTACATATTTGACTGACGCAGCAGATAGCGCCATACCAACGCCAGGCGCTAAAGAACGTGCAATTATGAATTGGGGTACACAGCGCGGCACATTGTTGGGTGAAGCATTACGAGCCATAATGCAGCTTAAAGGCTTTCCAATCACATATGTGTCTAAAGGTTTGACAGGCGCTTATTATGTGAACAAGCAAATAGGCGGCAGTAGCACAAGCGGCATATTTGGCATTGCTCAAATGATGGTTGGCACGACAATGATGGGTTATCTGTCTGTGTCATTAAAAGAAATCCTCAAGGGCAAAGAGCCTATGGAGGTGTTTAGTGAAGACTACTATCTCAATCCTAAACTATTGAGCAAAGCATTCGTGCAAGGTGGCGGCGCTGGTATTTACGGAGACTTTTTGTTTGGTGAGTACAATAGATACGGTCAAAGCCTGACACAAACATTGCTTGGCCCCACCTTTGGCACAGTAGACGACATTGCTCGTATTTATTCTGATGTTCTTGCGGGTAACATGGATGCTGTTACTAAAAACGCCACAAGATTTGCAGTAAGCAACACGCCTGGACTCAACCTTTTTTACACAAAAGCTGCTGTAGACTACTTGTTTATCTACGGCTTGATGGAAAAAACAAACCCAGGATTTTTGAGGCGAATGGAAAGACGCATGGAAAAAGAAAATGAACAGGAGTTTTATTACTCTCCTAGCAAATACGCGGTTGGTTCCTGATGACTTTCGTAATTAAGTGTTTTCTGATACATTTAGGCAGATTGGAGCAAAGACATGACCGTTAGCAGCACCACCACAAAGAACAGCTATTCCGGCAATGGTTCTAACGACACCTTTGCTTACGGCTTTAAGATCTTCGATGATGACGACATTACGGTTATCATTCGTACAGACGCGACTGGCACAGAAACGGTCAAGACTAAAACCACCCATTACACTGTAACAAACGTCGGTAACACTAACGGCGGTAACGTCGTGTTTACCGGCGGTAACATACCGGCAAGCGGCGAAACTGTAGTGTTGCGCCGTACATCTGCGCAGACACAGACCACAGATTATGTGGCTAACGATCCGTTTCCAGCAGCTACCCATGAGGATGCGCTTGATAAGCTGACCTTCCTTGCGCAAGAGCAGCAGGAAGAACTAGATCGCGCAATCAAGATTTCTCGTACAAATACAATGACTTCAACAGAATTTACTGTTGGGGCAACTGATCGCGCCAACAAGGTTTTGGCTTTCGACAGCAGCGGTGAGATCCAGGTTACACAAGAGATTGGTACGTTTCGTGGCAACTGGGCTGCATCAACAGCGTATGAGGTGCGTGATCTGGTAAAGGACACCAGCACAAACAACATCTTTATTGTGAATGCTGCGCATACAAGTTCTGGCGCACAGCCACTGACAACTAATGCGAACAGCGCCAAGTATGACCTAATTGTGGATGCCGCGACTGCTACTACAAGTGCAACAGCAGCAGCGGCGTCGGCTACGGCGGCAGCTTCTAGCGCGACAGCGGCAGCAAACAGTGAGTCTGCGGCAAGCACAAGCGAAACAAACGCTGCAACATCTGCCACTAATGCAGCAACCAGCGAAACCAATGCCGGTAACAGTGCCACAAGTGCTGCAAGTTCGGCAACATCTGCTACGGCGTCTGCAAGCACAGCCACAACCAAGGCATCAGAGGCGTCTACAAGCGCAACTAACGCGGCTACATCGGCCACTGCTGCTGCCGCAAGTGAAACTGCTGCTGCGGCCTCTGAGACCGCTGCTGGGACGAGTGAAACTAATGCCGGCAACTCTGCCACCACAGCCACCACAAAGGCGTCTGAGGCGGCTACAAGCGCCACTAATGCAGCAACCAGTGCGTCTACGGCTACGACAAAAGCATCAGAAGCAGCAACATCTGCTACGAATGCTGCATCGTCTGCCACGGCTGCGGCGGCAAGTCAGACTTCTGCGGCGGCCAGTGCTGCATCTGCTGCGTCTGCGTTTGACAACTTTGATGACACATATCTTGGCAGCAAGACCAGCAACCCGACAGTCGATAATGACGGTGACGCCCTGGTGGCCGGTGCGCTGTACTTCAACAGCACAGCCAATGAGATGCGGGTCTATGATGGCGCAAACTGGATTGCCGCCACATCTGCTGGCAATGTCTCGCTGATACTGTACGAGTACACAGCCACATCAGGGCAAACGACATTCAGCGGCAGTGACGACAACAGCGCAACCCTGTCCTATACCGTGGACAATCTGCAAGTCGTGATGAACGGTGTCATCCTCGACCCATCTGACTATACAGCTACCAACGGCACAAGCGTCGTACTGGCTACTGGTGCTGCTACGAATGACCTTGTGAACATCTATGCGTTCAAGTCATTCACGACTGCTGACATGGTGAGTAAGACGAATGGCGGTACATTTGCTGGTCCTATCACTGTGAGTGGCGCGTTCACATCACCCGGCATTGACGACAATGCGGATGCCACCGCCATCACGATTGATAGCAGTGAAAATGTGGGCATTGGTGGCTCAGAAACAACGGTATTTAATGGCGTTGGCGGTGAGATGAGGCTTGTTGTCCTTGGGAATGACAGCACATCCACCATTACAAATAACACTAACTCTGCCATTGCTATTGTAAACACCAACCATACGGCTGGAAATCTAGCTGGATTGCACTTTGCTAGAGCTGACACTGATTATAGTCCAAACTACGCTGGTGCTTCTATTGTTGCACAGTTCCCTGAAGCACAAGTCACTGGTCAGTATCCTAAAGGCGAGTTGGCGTTTTTAACGTCTACAACCACAAACAGCGCACCCAGCGAAAAAATGCGCATCGACAGCAGCGGCAACGTGGGCATCGGCACAGCTTCGCCCGCAGCTACTACACATTCACATTCATCTGTTGCTGGTGGCGGTCATGTCCGGTCTTCGTCTTCAAGTCTTAACAATTTTATTGACATTGGAACTGACAGTGGAGGACACGGCGTAATTAATATCGGCACTGCCGGTGGCAATATGAATTTTCAAACTGCTGGCACAGAACGTATGCGCATCGACAGCGGCGGGAATCATATGTTTAACAAAACCGCTGTTGGTGACTCAACGCCGGGTGTGGATATTCGCACAGATGGCCGCACGACAATCTGTAGAAATACCGGACAGCCACTAAATGTAAGCAGAGTTAATGATGATGGCACACTGATACAATTTATTGCCCAAGGCACGGAAGAAGGCCAAATTGTTGTTTCTGGCACAACCGTCTCGTACAACGGTGGACACCTTTCTCGCTGGTCACAGGCCACTAACGGTAACCGCATTGACGGCTTAGTCAAAGGCACAGTGATGACCAACCTTGACCAGATGGCTGAGTGGACGAAAGACGGGGTGACTGAAGACAACGAGCAGTTGAATTGTATGGCTGTTTCATCCGTTGAAGGCGATGCAAACGTGGCTGGTGTATTCGTCAACTGGGATGATGATGACGAGGACTACACTTCTGACATGAACATCGCAATGACCGGCGATATGGTCATCCGCATTGCAAGCGGCACGACAGTAGCACGAGGCGACTTGCTGATGTCAGCCGGTGACGGCACTGCCAAGCCACAGGGCGATGACATTGTGCGGTCAAAGACGATTGCAAAGGTCACCAGCACCACAGTTTCACACACATACGACGACGGTACGTTCCTTGTGCCGTGCGTCCTGATGGCTTGTTGAGGAGGCCGGAGAATGAGCAGAGCAAGAGATAAGGCTAACAGCACTGTCAGCAACTTTGCCTCGACAGGCATTGACGATAACGCGGATGCAACCGCCATCACGATTGATAGTTCTGAAAATGTAATGGTAGGCACGACTGACACTGTGCCATCTAACAACGGCGCAAGTGGCGATGCTGGTGTGGCAATCAGCCCAGACGGTGTGTTTCGTGCAGCACGCAGCGGCAACGTATCACTCGATATCAACCGTATGGACAGTGATGGTGAGATTGCGGCTTTCCGCAAAGACGGCACCACAGTGGGGAGTATTGGAACGGCAAGCGGCGACCTAACAATTTACGGCGACGTGGGGATTAGGTTCTCTGGCGATGATGTCAGGCCGTTAAACAGCAGCGGCGCACAGGCAGATAATTCCGTTGACTTGGGTCATCACGATGTTCGCTGGCAAGACCTATATCTTGGCGGCAACCTGTACATCGGCGGCACCGGCAGTGCAAATGCGCTGGATGATTATGAGACTGGAACGTGGACGCCGACTATGACAGGCAGCACAACAAACCCGTCGTCTGCGGTGACTGGTGTTGGCACATACGTTAAAGTCGGTAAACTTGTTCACATCTATTTGCAATTTTATAATGTCAATACAACTGGTGCGTCGGGCATTGTGACTATTACAGGTCAACCTTTTGCTGCTGACCCAACAAATCACATTATCACTATGATGGCTTACGACTTTGATTTTTTTGGCAAAACCAGCCTTGTAGGCGAGGTAAGCTCTAGTACAATTGTTGGCGTTGTCAGCGGCGATGATACGGCTTGGGCAAACCTTCGTTTTGGCGCAGGAAGCGCAAGATATCTATTTGCTGCTGGAACATACACAGTAGCATAACCCCACTGGATGGTGCGGGTCGGACAGTCCAGCCAAAGGAGATAAAAATGGCACTTACAGAAGAAACATTAGAAGACAAGATTGAAGTTGTAGGCGACTACAAGCATGTACAGGTACGCACTGCAAGCATCATCAAGCGTGATGGCGTGGAGATTAGCCGCAACTTTCATCGGCATACACTGCAATGCAGCACACTGACAGGTCGCACATATAACGAAGATGGAACCGTTGATAACGCTGGCACTTGGGCCGACACTGACATCAGCGGCGAAAGCACTGAGGTGCAAGCTATCTGCAACGCCGTGTGGACCGACGCTGTAAAGACTGCATACCAGACTGCGATGGATGCACAGAGTGTCTAAGCCCACCGTCACATCTGTGCAGTCTCAGATCGACACTCACGAAGCAGTGTGCGCTGAGCGTTGGAAAGAAACCATCCTGCGTATTAAGCGCATCGAACACATTATGATTGGCACTGCTGGCACCACCATTGTTTTGCTCATAGGGCTAATTGTTAATGGATGATTCATGTCTTCTTGTTGTTTGTATTTGTCGGCTTGGGTGAAGAGCAACGCCTCAAGAGCAATGATATGTACTTTCGCTCTGTTGATGACTGCGTGTACTTTGCACAACGACTGCATAAACAAGGACAGAAGATCACAGCTTACTGTTTGCCAGTCATGGTAGATAAGGACACAAAGGTGTACTGATGTTAGCAGAACTTGCAGCAGCCAATGCAGCCTTTGCAGTTATTAAAACCACCATCCAGAATGGGCGTGAACTAGCTTCTGCTGGCAAGGCTCTTGGCACCTTTGTCTCTTGCAAAGAAGACCTTATGCGAGAGGGCAACAAGAAACGTGCCAGAGGCGTGGGTGGTAATGATCTCGAAGAGTTTATGGCTCTTGAGCAGATCCGTGAGAAAGAAAAGCAACTCAAAGAACTGATGATACTGTCTGGTCGCCCTGGTCTTTGGCGTGACTATGAGCGATTCTGTGAAGAAGCCAAGGATGGTAGGGCCAAAGCTAGGCAAGCTGCTGTTAAACGCAGGAAGAAAAACATTGAGACGGCTGGCAACGTAGGTGTTGGCCTCGTTATTGTGTTTGGCATAGTTGGCATATTGCTGTTTGCTTTCTGGATGCGGGGTGCCTTTGCACAGGCTGCTAACGATCTGACTGTGTGCCGACTTACCAAGTGCATGAAGATCGATAAGAAAACTACAGCATGCGTGTATCGTGGCGCACACAATACCCAAGAGACTATGATGTTTGCACCTAGAGAGTTTCGCCCAAAGGAATATCTCTGCCAGTGGGACATCGATCAGCCACCGCCACCCAATATTTACGACACCCTCAAAGCAATCAAGGATAGCCAGAAATGAGTGCTGAACAGGTTTTGCAGTGGAAGATACTGCCGCGCTTTATGATGTTTGTAATGACTATTATGTACATTCGTGTGATTGAATGGGGAATGTCATTAGATGATATTACTACACAACAGTCAGCGATGGTGAGTGTGGTCAGCGGCGCAATGACTGGCGCTTTTGCTGTATGGCTTGGAAGTGAGAAGCGATAATGTGGGACATGCACAACAGGACAAAGTAAATGATACAGGCTTTACTACCTATTATTGGTGATCTTGCTGGCGGTTGGCTGAAAGGCAAGGCTGCTGAGAAGGCTGCTAAGAGTCAAGTAAAGGTGGCTCGTGCTGAGGCTGAGGCTGAGGTAATGAAGGTTGCTGCCACGCATGAAGCTGGCTGGGAAAAGATTATGGCCGAAGCCAGCAAGGATAGCTGGAAGGATGAGGCTTGGACTATTCTGTTTATAGCTATTATTGCCATGTGCTTCATACCACCATTGCAGCCGTATGTTGAGCGTGGCTTTGATGCGTTGAGTCGTACACCAAGCTGGTTTCAGTGGGCTATGTATGCTTCAATAGCAGCGTCATTTGGATTACGCGGACTAAAAGGATTGAAAAAATAATGGCAAAGAAACCTGGTTTATACGCAAATATCCACGCAAAGCGTAAGCGGATTGCTGCTGGCTCTGGAGAAAAAATGCGCAAGGTTGGTAGCAAGGGTGCGCCTACTGCTAAAGCATTCAAGCAATCTGCAAAAACTGCCAAGAAAAAGAAGAAATGAACAAAGATCAGTTACGCGAAGAACTTGCGGATGATGAAGGCTGTAAAGCAGAGATCTATTTAGATCATCTGGGACTGCCTACGTTTGGCATTGGGCATTTGGTGGTAGAGCAAGATCCAGAACACGGTCAGGCTGTTGGCACGCCTGTCTCTGATGAGCGTGTGCGGCAAGTGTTTGCCTTGGATATCGCTTCAACGCTGGATGAGTGTCAGGTTCTGTACCCAGACTTTGACGATCTGCCGGAAGATTGCCAATTAATAATCGCAAATATGATGTTTAATATGGGCAGACCGCGCCTCTCCAAGTTCAAGGGTATGAAGGCTGGCGTTGATGCACGCGATTGGAACAGGGCGGCAGACGAGATGGTAGAATCACGCTGGCATGATCAAGTCCCTAACAGAGCCAAGCGGCTCGTCAAGCGTATGAGGGCTTTGTCTGATGGCTAGGACACCGGCATGGCAGCGTAAGGCTGGCAAGAATCCTAAGGGCGGCTTGAATGCAAAGGGCAGGGCTTCTGCACGCAAACAGGGCATGAACCTAAAAGCGCCTGTGAAGAAGGGTGACAACCCACGCAGGGCCAGCTTCTTGGCGCGTATGGGTGGCATGAGGGGGCCGGAACGAGATGCGAAGGGCAAACCTACCAGGCTCCTGCTTAGTCTCAGGGCATGGGGTGCAAGCAGCAAGGCTGACGCAAAGAAGAAGGCTTCTGCAATCTCCAAAAGAAACAAAGCCAAAAAAGGTAAGTCAAAAAAATAAGGGGGCAAAACCCCCCTACTTATCCCCCCCATATTTCTCTGGGTGAAGGCAGCCTAGACATATGTCATCGCCAGTTCCCAAAGTAACCCAGTCATCGTTGGCATAGTCACACTGCTTGCCGCAGTATGCGCAGTTAAACAACATGGATCTTCTTGTATACCTGTGAGTTTTTGCTGCGGTGGCTTTGCGGTTCTTCCGGCCCAAATTCACGCTCCTTCAACTCATCGACCAAACGCTCTGCTTTTTCTAGCCAGCTTGTGAACTCTGGTGAACTTTCTCTTTTAGAGGCATGCACCATTGTTGTGTGATCTCTGTTCATGGCATAGCCCATCCTACAATAAGACATGGTTGTGTGGTTTTCACACAGCCGCACAAACAGTTGTCGTGCATCCACTAGGTACGCCATCCTGCGCTTTCCACGCAACTCAGCTAGACTGAAGTTAGTTACTTGCTGCACGATTTCTATGATGTCCAGCGCCTCTAACTCACGGCAGTATTTTTTCCAGTTTTCTGGCAGCATTTGATTAGCCTTCTGCCGGCCCGATACTGATCTCTCCGATATTGGTATTATCTTTCTCACGCTCTTCCTCCTTTAACATCTCCATTGCTACCTCAAAGCAACGCCCTGCGAATGTCAGCATTTCTCTGCTGTTCATTTTTTTGATGTGGAGGTTGCCATCAACACTGACAGCAACCCCATCGTTTCTAGGTATTATCAGGAATGGATGCTGGTGCATCTGTGATCCTTTCGATTTCATGCTGAGTAATGTACCAGCGGCCACCCAAACGCTTGCCTTTGATAATCCCCTTGTGGAGCATCGTACGCAGCATGTTCACCTGAGACTTACTATCGGTGCCAAAGAGCAATAGAGAGGCCTCACGGGGGCTTAGAAGCGCCTTAGAATGGGATATCTGGGTCATCGTCCTCTGCCTTTGGCTGTGGTGCCGCATATTTAGTGCTGATTGCGTTACCGATTGGCTTCATAGCTGGCTGTGAAATGCCGTCAGCGATACTGTCCTCACCCTCGTATTCAGTGACGCGGGAGATGCGAATAGATATAGTGCCATCCTCGTTGGGGAACAGCGATACTTGGTGGCGCTGTCCATCTCGCAAGGTGATATCCGCATAAGTCTTTTGCTCAGCATCGTAAGGCTTCCAGTTGCCGTTGCTATACTGCGCCTTACCTTTTCCCTCAGTGTTGGGGAACAGCTTGATGTAGGTAACTGTGTCATAGCGTCTAGCCATTCTGTTTTAACTCCTTCATGCGCTTCTGGCATAGGTTTTTGATGTTCTGAAAGATCTCAGGAAACTCTTTGTTAGATATTTCCATGTACTTCTTAGTGAAGTCTGCGTTCATCCAGTCGGTAATCTGCTTCATGTCAAACTCAGGCAGATAAGCCTCTGCTTGCTGTTGCAACTCTAGCAGACTAGCCGGTGGCTGCTTGGGTGGTGGCATGGATGCAATGGCCTCCTCTTTCCTGCCCACACCATCCATCTCGTTGGCTGACGCATACTCGCCGCCAGCTAGGCCCAACGATGCCAAGGCACGGCCAATGGCAGATGTCTCACAGTTTTCCAAAGCGCTGGTCTTGTTGACGTTGCCCTGTCCTCTGATCTCCTCTGCCATGCCGGCACCTACGGTAACGCCGTCCATGTTGGTTATCTTGGCCTTGACGACAACGCGCTGGCCGTCGTCTACCAATATGTGTGTGTCTACACCGTACTCAGTGCCGTGCATCTGGCGGAACGCTTCCATCCTATGCACGACCTGGGTGTATTTCTTGCCGCCGCGCTGAGTGACGCCATGACTGGCGTTCAACTCAGACACAAGCTGCATAGTTTGCTTCAAGTCAGTCATTCATTTCTCCGCTGGAAACGCCTAGCTTATCAGAGATGAGATGTACAAACAGTGCCAAACTCTTCTCCATTTCAGCGACCCTGTTGTTGCTTTCATAGACAGCCTTGTGCAGTTCATCGACGCGCACAAACAATTCATTGATGCTGTCCTGCATGTCATGTGGTGTGACGTGCGGGGTGTATGTGTCATCCGGTTCCATTAGAAATCCACCATTCTGTCGTTAAGAGTAACCGTCACATCAGCCTTTGTTGATGTCTTGCCATCCTTATAGTTTTTGTAAGCACGACTGAGCATGATGCTGTACTGATGCGCACCAAGCTGATACTGCCTGTCGATGCGCATGCGGTTCACGTTTTCTAACAAGAACGGTATTGGCGATCTAACTTTCGTACCTATGCCCTTGCAGAAATCATCGAAGAACGCGAGGGCATGGCTCCGCTGCCCCTTTTGCACAGCCACATAAAAGAAGGCACCGACGATGCCACTAGGCCATTTAGTTGTTTTGTAAACGCGCTTGGCAACTGCAATGCTTTCTTGCAGCAGATCGTGATCCAATTCGTCTAGGTATTTCCTCTTGATCCAATCATTCGATACGCTTTGTGCCGGCGACCTAGACAAGCCACTTTCGTAGGAAATTATCATCTTGATGACAGTAGATGCCATTGAATAGTTGGGTACACCCATCATTGCCAGGGTGTCCTTGCCATCACGTTTCTTGCCTATGTCAATGTGCTGGAATGTTTCGGGGTCGATCCCAAATATCACATGAGACAAAAACGGTTTGTTAGCTTTGATGCACGCTTGCAACCTGTGCTGTCCGTCTTTCAACAGCCCATCTGTGCCAAACTTCACAGTTTCACCCGTCAAAGACCAATTATTAGTAGTTATGTCCTTGGTTAAACGCATCACTTTGGACGGGTTTATTGGTCTGTTTTTGTGATTGAGATGATCTAACGCAAACTGCGCAACTGCCGGCTCAAACTCCAACACAACACTTCCCTTTGGCGGTGATGCAATGTACTTGGACAGAGTGTTTTCATTTAGTTTTTTAGCCATTGTTTTCTCCCTGATAGAACTCTTTGTGCCACATGACCATCTGGCCACGCCCTGACAATCCCTTGCGTTTGGTGCCATCTACAAAGATGATACCTTTCTCTTTTAGCTGTTTGTAACGCGCAGTAACGGTGCTATAACCGTGCTGCGGCAGGGCTTTCAGCACCTCGTCTGAAATGCACCCTGCTGCACCGAAAAACCAGATTGCATCAGCGACTACGCTTTCCATCTCTGTGGCGTTGATGCTTTCTGCTGCGTCATGACTGGTGGCCGGATCATCGCGGCGCACCAGCTTGTATGCAGGGGTGCTATTCATTATTGCCCCCATACTTGCTGTCACGGATTTCACGCAGCCTTGCATACAAAAGCATTTCATTTGCAATAATGCGCAAGTGTTTTGGCTTGTTTTGACCCATCATTTCTCCAAGATCAGGGATGCCAACCCCAATATTGAAATCTAAGGAAGACACCATCATGTCAAGTTCTTCCTTAGAAAGCGTGATGTTCACTTTCGCCTTTGGTCGTCCTACTTTATTAGCCATTAAAACCTCCATAGTTGCTTGGCTATATCTACGATTGATGGGCCATGACGACGCGCTATCTCATTAAAGTCTGGCTGCACTAGGCCGGCCAGATTGCGCCATGATCCGTGTGCGGCTTTCAACAGATTTTGACTTATCTGCCATGACCGCACTGCTTCAGCATATGCCCTATCCAAAGCCTCTGGCTTCAACGCATCACAGTTGTCAGCGTTGGCTAGGTAATAGCCTGATGCGCTGACGTATAGCAGTGATGGTGGTTCACCAGTTGCCTTGGCATAGATTGCTTGCTGAATTTGCTGTTGCGCTGTAGGCACGATGCCGTCTGTCTTAGGTACTCTCCAAGAGCGGGTGCCGTCTTTGCGCGGTGGATTTCTAAGGGGTGGCTTGGCCTTCAGATCACACTGGATGCCGCCGCCGCTGTAGTCTTGGTAAAGCATGATCGGCACATCAATCTCTGGCTCTTTGTGCCAGCGCTGATACTCGCCTTCGATCATGTTTGCGCCTGTAAAACATTCACGCACACCTTCAACAGCATGCAGTATCATGTCAGGTATGAAATCTTTGAACGCCTCAAATTCTTCTGCGTCTTTGCCGTCATCCCATGTGCGCGGCTTGTAGCTGTTGTAACGCTCCATAGTCTGCGCGATAGCCTTGGCTGGCTCCATGCCATCCTGCTGCCCAACCATCGGCTGATACTTATCAAGACCAAGGATTAGGTTTGCACCATCTTGCACAACGATACCGCACCAAGGACGCGCCGCCATTGGCAGCTTGGCACCCATATCACGCACATACAGCTTCAAGATAAACTCATCTTTTGTCTGTGTTGCACCTGATGCGCTGTCATGCTTTGCGCCAAACTCTCTGCGATACCCTGGTGTTTCCCATTCCATAATGTGTATTCCTGTGCTTTGTTGTGCCTACTGTCAACACTAATTGCATACCCATTGACAGAGTGTCAACAGGTTTGTTAAAAAAAAGTATGACCTTATCTGAGTATTTGAAATCAAAGCGCATCAGCCAAGCCAAGTTTGCACGGCGGTGCAACTTGTCACCCGCTGCTATCTGTCGGATCATAGATGGCAACAGGTATCCGACGCCGGAAACTATGCGGCGTATATTTTTGGCTACAGAGGGCGAGGTAAAACCAAATGACTTTTTTACCCAAAAAATGCGAACCATGTAATGGCTCTGGCTGGGTCAGGGTGTCGTCAAGCTGGGATTATGGTGACGTTGTACCTGATCTCTGCCCTGACTGTGATGGCACTGGTGAGTTTTACTTACAGCGGCCTGAGTATTTCCAAGAGGCTGACACCGACGCGCAGGGTTCTCTTAAGTGAGCAAGATGCAGCGCAACAAAGGCAGCCAATTTGAACGCTGGTGCTGCAATGAGATCAAAGATCATCTTGGCTATGAGAACGTGCGGCGCAACCTTTCTCAATATCAAGAGAAGGGCGGCGCAGATATCCTGATCCCGCATTGGTCTATTGAATGCAAACGGTATGCCAGTGGGCCACATGGCGGGGCTGACGCATGGTGGCAGCAAGCTGTTAATGCTGCTGGCGACCTTTCTCCAATACTAATCTATAAATATGACCGGCATGAGCCTGTGTGTAAGCTGTTTCTCTGCGACGTGAACAGGGAATTTGCTGGCAGCAATGCAACGGTTCTCGTTTCTCTGCCTACATGGTTCTATATCGTGCGCGAGGCTGTGCCTTTTTGATGGGCTTTACTGTCAATGCAATCCGTGATATTTAAGAAATATCTTAGCATTGCCGCGCAGCATACGTTGCAACGCTGAGTGCATCGCATTGCACAATGTTATCCCTTTTTTTTATAAAAAAATAAGGCATGGCTGGGTGCAACGCACTGCATTCATTGCTACGCGCAGCATTGCTAGGGTATTCCTCCCTGAGAAAACTAAAGAGGGGCTTCACGCCCCTCTCTCTTTCTCTGCCAGTAGCTTGTCATAAAGCTGCTGTGAATTGAGTAGTAGCGCCACGGGTTGCGGCACCTTTCTCTTGCCTGTTTCATAGTACCATATGGCTTGCTCGCTCACTCCAATGCGTTCAGCCATTGCCTTAATTGTAAGTGCCAGGCGCTGCCTTTCCTGTTTAAACTCTTGTGGTGTCATGTTATGTTCCTCTGGCTAGTGAAGGCAGGGGGTTTGCTGATCCTTTCCCCCTGCCTTTCTCTGTTAGTCGATGGGGAAATGCAGCGTATCAAAAGGCTTTAGCGTGCGTTCTTCAACGTGCCAGCTTTCCTCTCTTTCGCTGTCAAAGTGCATGCGCTTTAATTCTTCTGCGCATTCTTCTGTCCATGCCAGCCAAACGTCTGCCCCCCAACGGTGGCGGTGCGTTACTGCATAAACTGTTACTGATCCTTCCCAAGCCATAACTGATCCTTTCTCTGCTAGCACCAGTGATCGGTGCCTGTTGTGATGGGGCCAATGCCCGCGCTGTGTGTGCTATCGCGTGCTATGATTTCGGCATAGCGTTGTGCTGCCTCTGTCTCTGTCTCGCAGACTTCCCAATGGTCATAGAGGTATATACCTTCTGCCCATAGCTGGCACGGCTCACCAGTGCCGCGCCGTTCTGTATAGAACAAGACCCACATGTCACTGCCCCCTCATTAGGTCTAGGGGCGTGATGCAGTACGGGTGTCCCCAATCGTTTACCAATGCGCACCCACTGGCGACGTTTAACAGAAGGAAAGCTAGAAGCATGCCAACGCCTAGCGCCGTCACTGTTCCGATGATTGCCTTTGTCATTGTCTCTGATCCTTTCTTAATGGGTGATAAATACAACAGGCTTTGACGCTTGCCAGCATAGGCCACATGCGCCGCAATCTGGCGCTAGTGTCTCTTCACCCTTTGCAGCTAGCTTGCCGGTGGCCTTGCTGATTTGCGTTGGACATTTAAACGCCTGTTTCTCTGTGACAAGCGCAACAGACCTATCATCATCATATGACAGTGCTGCAAACTCTTGACTGTAACTGCCAGAGAAGCGCACAGCAAAGCGCATGCCGCATTCATTGCGCAAGGTAAGCAAAGCCAATCCAATGGCGCGTTCTTGGCTGTCTGTAGCGTCGGGTTGATTGGCAGTGTATCCGTACACATGCAAGGCAGGAAACATGCCAAGCCACTTGGCCCATTGCGCGACGTATGCAACAGAGAAAAAATCGCCAAGCACATGCAAGCGCACAAGAAAGCCTTTAGGGTGCTTTGCCTGATAGAAAGCTAGATCAGCTTCTATCTGTTCAACCAGTGCATCGTCTGCCGCATAGCGTGTAGCGTTCATCATGTTGTTACCATAGCAGTCGCCCCAATGGATGCATGAACGGGGACAGGTGGCGCGTTCTTCTAGTGTCACTGTGAAGATAGGAAACCCTGCCAGCTTTCCTTTTGTGACGCGCTTGCCTAGCTTTGTGTTGGTGCTTTTCTTAACAACCCTTTCACTTGCCGCCATACCATCGGAAACGCTCTTGGCGCGTAGGTCATGATACACACTGCGGCCAGCCAATACGGCCATTTCTGTTTTTGATAATTGTTGCATGATTGCTGATTCTTTGTTGTTTTCTGACGGGCCTCGTCAGTGCCGGCGATACCGGCAGACATAGCGCGACGGTGCCGCGCCATGTTTCGGCCTATTCAATATGGGGCTGCAAATATTCCGGAATGCGAAACTCAAAAACTGTAGTTTTCTCGACCCATTCCATGCGCGTGCAATGCGCTTGTGCGTCGGCTTGTGTCGAGTATTGCGTTTCCAGTGTGTAGCGTTCGCCGGTCATTTGATCGTAACCCGATATTTTCCAGTGTGTGGTTTCCATGTCTGATCCTTTCTAAATTTTTCCGCCTAATCTTGGCTAATCCGCACTAGCGTCCATTCCGTTTCGCGGATG
>CAACVD010000328.1_pt1 | contig 23000 bp, 24 predicted proteins | sample 2381771 | NCBI WGS metagenome assembly CAACVD01 (sample SAMEA5211965, study PRJEB30684) | marine metagenome | biome: Marine; feature: Epipelagic; material: Water | collected 2015-10-15 | depth 15 m
GTATGTGTGCTATGTAACCTTCTTTATATAATTCCACCATTGCTTTTTTTGTTTGATCAGCAGCAGATCCTTGTATTAGTCTGTTCAAAGATTTATATGTCCAAGCTCTTTTGATCATGTGCTCACCATATTCTCTTTGTGCTTCAGGAAGTGGTAATGCTTTTGATCCCCATTCGTTTGTTGGTTCCCATAAATCAAAACGACAACGTCTACCAAGAAGTGTTCTTAAAAAACCTTTTTTACTTGCAGAAGCCATTGTTCTATTCATCAATTGTTTTACAAAAGGAACTCGCTCATGATACGTAGCTAAAAGATCAGACGCATCTTCTAAGTTTAATCCTAACTGAGACATTAGTTTACCTTTACCCATACCATAAAACAATCCTAAGTTAATTGTCTTAGCTTGTTTACGATCAATACCTGCCATGTCACTAACAAGTGTATGAAAATCTGTTCCGGGGTCCGTGGTATATGCCTCGGCAAACTCTGTAGCACCAGGTAATCCTCCTGTATTATTACCAGTCAACGCTGCATAATGAACTACTAGTCTAGGTTCTTGTTGTGAGTAATCAAAGATACCCCAATTACATTCGTCTTCAGGTACAAACAAAGACCTTATCATTGGCCCTAATATAGCGTTTCTAGCAGGAATTTGCTGAAGGTTAGGGTTACTATAACTAAATCTACCTGTTACTGTACCTCCTTGATCGGATCGCATTTGATGTATCTCTGCATGTATACGTCCGTTAATAGAATGTTTTAAAATTGTATCTATAAATGTGGTTCTTGCTTTATTTATTTCTCTGGCTTCCACCACCATCTTTGCCAAAGGACTATCATGACTTGACAAAAAGTTTTTATCGAACTTTGGTTGACCTGTTGGTGTGCGTTCATAAGAAATCGATAGTGCATCAAATGCTTTTGATACGCTAGCCGCAGCCCAGACCTCCACATTGTGACCCGAGAGCTTTTTGATTGAAGCCAAGATTTTATTTTCTTTTTTCTGTAAATCATTTTTTACCCTTTCTGCTTTATCTACATCTACTCTTACGCCCCTCATTTTCATATCAAAAAGTACAGGGAATAATTCTGTTTCTAACTCAAATATATTAATGAGCTCTTGTTTTATAATTTCTGTTTTTAAATAATGCCACAAACGTAGTGTAACGGCAGCATCTTGTTCTGCATACTGTCCGACATGACTGGCGGGGAGTTTCCACATTTCGGACTTGGCATCTAGTCCCCATGCTTTAGCCGCTTCGTAGAGTTGGGTTTCCGCTTTTGATTCTTGTAGATATTCTTTTGATAATGAGTTTAAGTCAAAACGAAACCTGTTCTCATCCACTAATGGTGCGGCTATTAAAGTGTCAATTATTTTACCTGCAATGTCAATATCTAAAGTTTTTAACCAACCCACATCATAAAAGGCATTATGAAAAATATAGTTGACATTCGAGTAAGAACATTGTTTGCGTAACCACTTAACAACAACCTTTTTATCCATGTTGGGCGGTGTTTCGTGAGCGATGGGATAGTAAGCTTGCCATCCGTCTACTGCAACAGCAATACCTACTACTTCACCTTCTTCCCATGTTGATTTTTTTAAACGCCTAACATAACCTGGTCCACTATCTTTAATACCAGGATCTCTTGTTTCTAAATCAATTGCTATTTCATCATAACCAGATAAGTCAGGAAAGTGATCTGGCATAACCCATTCGCTGGGCATACGATGTACTTTGGGAAACCAGTTACTTTGTTCTTTCACTAATTTCACCAGCAATTGCTAAGTAAGCGGCAGCATCGACATAGTTGTCTGTTTTTTGTTTGTGCATTGACCTAGCTACCTTTACCAAGGCCATACACACTGCTACGTCGTGAGCTGTTATAGTTTTGCGGAGGAAAGCGGACCACAACGCAGCAATGTTCTTATGTGTTTCTAATATGTCACCGTAATCTTTGTTACGATCATTACTTGTAAGCCTAATAGCTTCATCTAAAAAATCTTTTGTTAACAATTATATTGTCCTTTCATAATGAAATATTGGTTCATATTCAAACTGTCCTTCAGTTCTATGTACAATATGTAATTCTTCTTTTGCTCTTGTTGCACCTACATAAAAAACTCTAGCTTCATCATCTCTACCTTGTTGACTATCAGTATAAGAAGAATAAGGACCATACGATAAATCTGTAAGCAACATAACTTTCTGTCGTTCACCACCTTTAGATGCATGAATAGTTGAGACTTCAATACGCGGTGTTGAATCTAATTTATTTCCGGAACGCATTACAGCACGTAAATAATTAATTCTTTTTTGTAATCCTTTAGAATTTAACATGTCATACCAAGCTATTTCTTTTACACTTACTTCTTTATCAGTTGATATCTTAATATAATCTCTTAAACCAAAATCTGCAATAAGAGTTTCAAGATTAAACAAACCATCATGTTGACCTTTGAACACACCGTAATTTCTTTTTATACGTGTGCTGTCCATATGTTTGTAAATGATGTCACATTGAACTCCAGAAACAGATTTACCACTTTGTAAAGCAGTCCATGCTCTGATGGCTTCAATATAATTAAAGCTAATAACAGACTGACCATACCTTTTGTATAGCCAACCATACATTTCTAGTGATTCACACACTTGCTTGACAATTTCGTGTGTTCTACACAAAATAAGCCATTCTCCATGCGCTAATCCTTGATTTAAGGACCGTACAGTGTGTATTTGTCTCTTCCCTGTATGATCCGTTGGCAAATATTGTTTTGGAATTCGTTTAGAAATAGATCCTGCTAACTTTGTAGCTAAATGATGTACTTCAGGTGGTATTCTGTAAGATTGTGTTAAAGGAATAATAGTATTTTTAGAATCTGGATGAGCCATGTCTATAAAATGTTCTATATCTGCTCCAGCCCATCTAAAAATTGCTTGATCATCATCTCCTGCTACAAAAGTTTCTTTGGCACCAGAATATTCTTGTATCATATCTACAACTTTCCATTGCTGTGCAGATAAATCTTGTGCTTCATCTATAAATAAATATTTCAATTGAGGAGGATTTTTTCTTTTTAAAAATTCTGTAAAATAATCTACATACTCAAACTTATCTCTATCTTGTTTAAATTTTCTTAAGTCTAATTCCATTTGCTCTATCATTTTACGAGCACCATAATTATTTAATTTTGTTTCTTTGAATACTAAATCTAATCTGTTGTCTTTGTCAGGGTACTTCGCATACGCTAAATTTATTATGTCTTGATATTCACTCTTTGCTGTTGGCATAGATATATCGACACCATTACCTTTTCTCATTTTGTTGACATACTCATGACCCGTGATCCGTGATAGCTCACTGTAATCAAAGTCATCCATGATCATCTCTTGACTTAGCTGTAGTCTTTTATATGCAAGCGAGTGTAATGTAGAAAAGAAAGGGAATAATACTTTCATAGCGTCTTTATCATAATCTTGACCAAAGCTCTGTGCTATTCTGTCTCTAATCTCTTCTGCAGCTTTTACTGTAAAACTGAAATACCCTACCTCCTTCGAACTGCATAAACCTTGCTCTATAAGAGATTTGACCTTATTCTTGAGGTAGGTAGTTTTTCCTGTTCCTGGTGGGCCTATAACTATGTGTCTATGCATTAGTATGGATCTTCCTCTTTAAAATCTTTTTCGCTTACTTTGTATTCTGTCTCTAAAATATTATTAGGTATTTTCCATACATGTTCTGACTTATTAATTACTTTTAGCTTGGCTGTTTTACCACCAAACTCTGAAAACAATTTATATTGATGTGAATCAGATATTTTATTAAATCTTTTTGCTTTTAAAAAATCTCTGAATACTTGTGGTTTAAAGAAGAAAGCATCTTCTACTTCAAATACTTGTCCTAACAACACATCTTGTCTATCTTTTGCACCTTTATTATTATCTATAAATATTTGTAATTGATTTAAGAACTGACCTTTTAGTGATACCTCGCCTGGCAATTGTATAAAGTCTCCTTCACCCATGTTCTTTAATAAACCATCTACCATATCTGCCCACACAGCAGGAGCTACAGGTCTAGGACTAATATCTGCTTGTGCTATACATGCTTTTCTATACTCAGCATGACTAGATAACTGATCGACACTAAGTATTATAACTTTACCATTGTGCGTTAATTCATACATAGGATTATCAGAAACCCATTTCTTCAAACTTGTTATGTCATCTTTACCCGCATTGCCTATGCCAAATTTTTGTGACTGACATCTAATTTTTTCGCAAACAGATTTAAAGGTAGGTTCTTCACACCTGTAAAAATATTTACTATCTTGCACTTGTTTATAAATTGTTTGAACTTCTCTACTAGGTAAAGGTGGTTTAAAATATTTTGCATTATACTCGTCAAGTTTATCCTCTAACTCATTAGGGAATCTGTTTCGTAAGTAAATACCCATTTGAAACAAAGACATGTTCCGTGATCCTTCGCTAAAGCCTTGTTCAGCAAGAGTCAATAAACAAGGTGGAGCACCTTTGAAATCATCTTTATTATTTTGACTAACTGGTTTCTCTACTTTTATTTCACGAATGTTGTCTATGACTTTACTATCATAGAAATCGCAAAACTCTTTGAGTTCAATCAAAGACTCTCCCTCATCATTAAAAGCATAACGTGTTGGATATTCTGGATGATTATATGGTAAATTCAAAAAATTACCTGTGCCTTTAGAATTTAATTCTATTTGTTTTGGAAATACCTCACAACCGCCATGACCTAACCATGCTGCTATCTCTGTAAGTTTCATCTGCATTTCTTTTGCAGGTGCTGGCTCCCTTACAAAAAGAAATATATGTGCACCTCCACTCTTTGATTTACAAACAATCAAAGGTAAATTTTTTGTTTTTATTTTATCTATTAATTTTTTGTGATCGAGACCATCATAGGAATCAATATCTATTGCTCCCCATGTACATGTATTATCATCTTTAATAGGTATGATACCTAAACTAGGTTCTCTACCTTCTAAATGATCAATCCATTTTTGTTTTGTTAAATTTTCTTTTTCAATCCAGGACTTTGCTTCTATCTTACCTGATTCGTTTTTAGAACGACTTTGTGTTTGTCCATAGGCTCTGTGCAAACCATTGAATATTTGTATAAATTTTTCTTTGTCGTCCATTAATTATCTTTCTCATTCATGTTTTGGAATGGTGGCCTATAACCCAGCACCACCATTCCCTCGTTGGTTATTTAGTTAGTAAGGAGTATCTTCAGCATCCATGCTCTCCTCTTCATGTTTAACTTTTACTTCACCCTTGTCAACACTTTCTGCAAAGTTTTTTGCAGTCTCGTATAACTCTTGTTGTTCTACAGGACCTACTCGGTTGACTTCCCAACCGAACCAAGTTCCCTGATCGTTAGAATCAGCAAAAGAGGTTAGTTTATAAACATGAGAGTAAGATGGTGGATTGAACATACCGTTTTTACCTTTTAGCTTAAGGCCAAGCATTAAAGAGTTCCATCTTTTAGATATCTTTCTTTGTGTTCGACTCATAGCTATCAAAGCTTGATCGTATGTTCCATCTTTGTTTAATATCAAAACAAAGTGATTGGCGGTATCTTCAATATAATTACCATTGTTTAATCTGTCTTTATTCTGATCATCTCTTGTTGTTTGACTTAGTATGTTACTACTAATTGGATGAAAATTTACAGGTGCTCCTGTTCCTTTTCCTCTGTCCATCCACTCTATAAGTTCACGTTTGTATGCGCAGGGAACCACGTGTAGTCCCTCTATACCATCATACAATTGTTTTGTTAAAGTGTTGAACATCATACCCGATTCCGCACCCTCAATATATTTGGGATGTCTTTTTTTTACTTCATCATTCGTATCTTGAAGAATTCGTAAAAAAGGAATGGATAAATCGTCAGCGCCTAAATTACTTAGACCCTTCCCAGCATCTTCTTCAAAAAGGCCAGGATCAAAAGCGACAATGTTTGTCTCTTCTTTTTTCTTGACTGCGTTTGCCATTTGTTCTCCTTTATGTTTTTCTTGTTATTTTAGTCTTCTGTCCGATGAACAAATTAAATTTATTGTCCGGGATAGATTTTCCTTCTTCGTGCCACTTTTTTATAGTAGCCTTCAGTGTTGAAGGATGCACTGAAACTTTTACCTCAGGGATAAGACCCATTTCTTTTATGGACTCTTCTAAATGTTTGGCTTTGTTGCCTTCTCCCTTACCGAAACTTATACCGACACTATTTTTTATAATGTCTCCTAAACCATTATTATTTAGCCACTCAAAACATTCTTGTGCTTTAGTTGGTTCTTTTGGAATCGATACATAAATATCTTCAACTACTTTTACTTTCGATCCGTCAAACATTTCTGTTGCAGTTAGTCCAAGTTCAGCCATGGCTGTTGGAATAGTTTCACCTGAAAGTTTTCTTAAATTTTCTTTTTGCATCTTTAGTGTATCTTCTAAAGATTCTATTAATTCTTCTAATTTTAATTGTTCTTGTAATAAAGCTGATATGCTTTTTAAATCTTCTTGTTTTACTTCAGTGACTGCATCACTTTCAAAGTTTATCGGACTCATCTATTTCACCTTTCTCGTTAATGTTAATACTAACAGGATAGTATTTTCTTTCCTTTTTATCCCACTTGAGTATTTTAAATCTACCTCTATTTATATCAGCTGCAATACAGCATGCAATACCCATTGCTGCAGGATCTCCCATCATTAAAAGATAGTCATCATCACAGAAAGATTTTAATTTTCTTCTAAGTTTTTTTATCGCTGGTTGAGGGCTAAACATGATTTGTTGCCCACTATCAAATAGTATTTCAATATCTCCATACTCACCTGCACTTAAAACATTTACATATGGATTTTCTTGTACTAAATAAACTTTTGATCTTTTCTCTATCATCTTTCTATCCTTATATTTACCTCTTGATTTTTAATTTTGCAAGTATTAATATTATTTTTTAGAAAGTAATTATGAATTATAGATTTAAAACGAAACCGTTTCAACATCAATTGGATGCATTAAATGAAAGTTGGAACAAAGAAAACTGGGCTTTGTTTATGGAGATGGGTACTGGCAAAACCAAAGTAGCTATTGATAATATGGCTATATTGTATGATAAAGGCAAAATAAATTCTGCTTTAATTATAGCTCCAAACGGTATCAAGAGAAACTGGCGTAATGAACTAGAAACTCATTTACCTGATCATATTAAATATCGTTGTGCAGTATGGGCTTCTTCACCTAAGAAAAAAGATTTACTAGATCTTGCTCAAGTTAGTTTAATAACTGAAGACTTAGTTATTTTAATTATGAATGTTGAAGCTTTTCAAAGTCCTAAAGGTTATCAGTTTGCTTATAGTTTTTTACTTAGAACAGCTGGTTTTGTTTGTGTAGATGAATCTACTACAATTAAAAATCATAACGCTAAACGTACAAAAAATATTTTAAAGTTAGCTAACGTATCTAAATATAAAAGAATCATGACAGGATCTCCTGTAACCAAGTCTCCTTTAGATTTGTTTAGTCAAATACAGTTTCTTGATCCTTATTTAATAGATCAACAAAGTTATTACAGTTTTAGAGCTAGATACGCTGTGGTTGTTCAGAGATCCGTGGGCAGTCATTCGTTTCAACATATTGTGAAATATCAAAGACTTGATGAGTTACAAGAAAAAATTAAAGCTTTTTCAACAAGAATTTTAAAATCAGAATGTTTAGATTTACCTGAAAAACTATATACAAAAAGAACAGTTGCTATGACACCAGAACAACTAAAGGCTTATGTAGAAATGAAAAGATCTGCCATGACTTTTTTAGATAATGATAAAATGATGAGTGCTCCCACAGTTCTTACTCAAATTATTAGATTACATCAAATTACTTGCGGTCATTTTAAATCAGATGACGGAGAAGTTGTGCCTTTAAAAAATAATCGCTTACAAGAACTTTTAAATATTTTAGAAGAAACAAGTGGTAAGGTGATTATATGGGCTGTTTACAGACACGATATACAAACAATAGAGAAAGGAATAGGTGATTTATATGGTAAAGAATGTGTTGCGTCATATTACGGTGATACGCCAGATAGTGAGCGTCAGTTTATTGTGGATAATTTTCAAGATAATGAAAACCCTCTCCGATTTTTTGTCGGAAATCCAAAGACAGGAGGCTATGGGCTCACTCTTACTTCTTCTCATACTGTCGTTTATTATAGTAATGATTACAGTTTAGAAGTTCGTATGCAATCAGAAGATAGAGCTCATCGTATAGGCCAAACTAATAAAGTGACTTACGTTGATTTAATTGCAGAGGGAACAATAGATGAAAAAATTGTTAAAGCTTTGAATAATAAAATTGATTTAGCTAGTCAGGTTATGGGCGAGGATGCTAGAAAAATTATTTTCGATTAATGGCTTGTTCTAAAAGAACTTCGAGTCTTATAACTCTTTCTTTTATTTCAGGAATGTCTTGTAAAATAGTTTTTTCAAGCATTGTTTGTTTGTTTTCAATAGCCTGAAGTTTTTGAGACATCATTCCATATACACTACCTGCACTAATAAGTATGATAGAAAACCATACTACATTACGTAAACTAAAATCTTTTTCCATTAGCCCTCCGCTATTGAGTTTGCAATTGATTTAAGTTTATCATAAGTAGACATTGCTCGTCCACCCATGTTATATTTATTTTGAAACTCTAAATTTTTCATAATACGATTATCAATTTTATCACTTGCAGACATTCCATTTTGTCCGTTCATAACAGATCTGTTTATATCACCACCATAAGCAAGTCCTGCCAATGCGTTTCTTCTATTTACAAATTGACTACCTATTTTAAAACCCCCTGGAAAAGCACCTTGAGGACTGTCTTGTCCATCATTTAATCCTACTACAGAAATTGGGTCACTATCATAATATGTGGCTGGAGTGTCTGCAAAAGCAGCTCTATTGTAGTATTGATTAAAGTCCATAGGGCCAACATTTGAATTGCCTAAATCTTCTGGAATTTTAAGTACAGGAAATCCTGGATTTAATTCTTCTTCATTAAAGATGTCAGGTCTATCCATCTGCATACCTTCTTTATAATCAGTTTCAGAAACTTCTGTGCCCGGTGGTGGAGTATTAGGAAATAAAGGTCTGCCACCTATTATAGTAGGATCATAAATAGTTCCTTCAGGCACTCCCATACCAGTAGGATCTGTAGCTCCCATGTTCATATCGCCTTCTGTAGCGCCCATACCAGTAGGATCTGTTGACTCAAAATTAGAAAAATCTTCTATAATTGCTCGTGGCATAATACTCTCTAGTCCTTCTTTAACTATTGGAATAACAGGAGCTGTAATTGGATTCATTGATGGATTCATTGAACCAAATAATTCTTTTTGTCTTTGAGTTAATAAATTTTGTAAAGCACCTAAAGGAGCTTGTTGTTCTTCATTTTTTATATTTAATAATTTTTTAAAAGAATCATTTAAATTAAACTTGCTACCAATATTGTTTATTAAAGACATAATTCCTGCACCAACTCCAAAATTAGGCATTGCTCTGCCTATGTCACCTGCTAATTCGGATAAAGTAGGAGGCTTAGCTGTAAAGAACCTAAGGTTGCCTTCTTTATCAAAATCACTAGGAGTAAAATCTCTTGTGCCATCACCAAAAGCTCCTTGTGGAGATGTTTGAGCACCTCGTCCATATTGCACCAATACATTTTCTAAATTCTTCTTTGCAGTGTCATAATCACGTTTAATATCTTTAGCAGTTATGGTTTCTAAACCTCTTTTTGTTTTTATAGAATCAAGTATTTGTTTGTCCATTGCTTGACGTTCAAACGGACTGCTCTTTCTATCTGCTAACGTAGCTCTATTTTGTGCTTCAAATGCTTTTTTATTTTTATTACCACCAAATAAACCAAACATTATACTACCCCTCTATCTGATCCTAAAGCTATAGCTTCATCTAAATCACCACCTGCTAGAGCTATTCTTTGATCATTTGTTAAATTTGCTGCTGCTTGATTACCCATGCCAACACCAGTATCTTGAACTACTTGATTAAAGTCAACATTCAAAAAAGGATTTACTTGATTACTTGCTTGTGGTTCCACGGACTCTACTGCACTAACATCATCAACTGCAACTTGACTATCTGGACTAAATTGTTGATCTTGAGATGCTGTGCTTACTTCTACTCCACTTGCAAAACCATTATCATCTGTTCCAATAACCATTTGTTCATTACCTGGATAGCTAGACGCTTGATTTGTTCCAAAAATTAATATTTTCATTACGTCTAAAGGATTACCAGGATCATAATTATCTCTTATTTCTTGAGGTATATTTTTATTGTCAGATACATCATCAAAAGCCATTTGACCTAGTTTAATTAGTGCTTGTCTTTTTGCTAGATCTTCTAACTCTGGATTCATTACAGTAGCTACACTATCTAAAAATTTAGGATCAGCTAATTTACTCATGCCATAACGAGCCATTAAGATAGCTCCTAGATTACCAAAAGGATCTGCGGCTACAATACCACCGAAGGCAAGATTAGTAACAGCATTAATACCACCTAAGAAACCACGTCTTTTTACAAATTCGGAAACACTACCAAAAGAAGTTTGTTGAATTTGATCTGCTAAATCTAACACATCAACTATTTTGTTGTATTGTGTTTCTCCAAAAACTTCAATCATTGAAGCTTTTTTGTTAACGTTACTAATACCAAAAACGTCTCTTAGATTATCAACATCTAAAATAGGTATATTATATTGTGCAGTTTTTGTTCCTTTGACTATTTCTTTTCCAGAAATTAAAGAACTTACTTTTTGACCAAGTGATGCTTCATCTGCTATGACTTTTACATCACCACTAATATATTTAGTAGCTCCTCTAATTTTATCATCAAAGAAAGAACGAGCTATGGCTTTGACTGCATCATCTCCTAATGCTTCTTTCATTTCTTTGATAGCATAAGGAGCCATCATTGTTTCATCATTAAGAAGTATTTTAGTTAAAGAGTCTGGTGTATAAAAACCAGGGTTTACATCATCTGTTGCTTTGGCAATATTTCTATCTGCCATTTCAAGAATTTGTTTTGTTCTTCCTTTAAATGTATCTTTGTTTTGAAAAAAGAAATCATTAGCTAGTTGCATAGCAGCGCCAAACTCTTGGACTAAACCTGCCTTAGCTTTATCATCTAAAACTTTAAAGTTTTCAAAATCATTTAAAGTTTCAATCATACTAGCTGTAAAGCCGTCCACTCCTGCCATGTCAGTTCCAATTGCTGCATTTTTAGAAGCAGCTTTTTTCATGTTGTTTAATAATTTTTGTAACTGATCAAATTCTCTTGCACTAATAAAATCGTCCTTTAAATATTGAAGATTGATTAAGGAGTCTTGAAAAGCTTCTGCATCTCCTGTGAACTGCCTTAAATTTTCAGAGGCTGTTCTAATATCATATTGATTAGGAATATCCATTTTTAGCATATCTTTTGATCCAGCTTTTCCTTGTGGACCATATACTAAAGCTTCTAATAATTGAGCTTGTTCTTTTATTCTTGATGTTGGTATAAACTTCTCACCTATCTTATCACCAATGTCTAATGCTCTTTTATAAAGAAGAGTTTTAGTGCCTGTAAAATCTTTTACAGCTGTTTTAAAAGCTTTTGTTGCTGCTAAGGAAGAATCAGAAAATAAACTAATTGGTGAAAGATTATTTAAAATTTTGTTAATATTTTCTGCTAATGCTACTTGTTGAATATTTTGTGATTGTCTTGCCTTTGTTGCCACAAAAGGAAATAAACCTATGACTTTACCTGCAGCTTGAACCATACCACTAGGAGAAACTGAAAATACATTCATAGGAATGTTTAAATCTTTTGCTTTTTTAATTACCTTTTTTTGAGCTTCTTTAATACCTAAAACAGTTCTTCCCACAAATCTTTTTACTGTAGGCCATACTGCTTGTAAGCCCATAGCTCCTCCTGAAAATAACATTTCATCTCTCATATCTATAAGATTTCTTAGTTGCTCATCTTTTTTATAAGCTTCATCTGGATCTGGTAAACCCATTATAACTCTTGTTGCATCGTTAATCATATCGTAGACAACATTACCTGTCCCTTTTGCAGCAATGTTTGCTCCTACAATGGTAGATCCTCCTACAACAGGATTTGTTTTTGTTAATTGAAAAATTGTTTTCATTAAATTTCTATTACCATTTGGAACATTACTAGCATTTATCTGTTGTCCAGCAAAAGCCATGTCGCTTCCTATTACAGCTACATCAGAAAAAGTGCTTTTAGGATCTGATCCTACTAAAGTTTTTGCCGCGAAATTAGTTAAGCCTTCTGTTATTTTTTCCGGTTCAAAAGGTTCTCCTCCAGGTAATATATCTTTAAACTCACCAAGTGCGCTTCCCAAACCAAGAGCTCCTGGCTGTCTTGCTTCAGTTGCTTTATCTTTAAGCATTGTTCCCACAGGATCATTAATCATATTTTGTCTTTGAGTAATTAAAGCCTGTGTTTGCGCTAGATTATCTTTCATTTGTTCTGAAAGAACAGAGCCTCCTTGTCCTTGTACTTGTATTAATATTTGATCAATAGCATTTCTTTCTTTTTCATTTCTTGGAAATTGACTTGCGGGCATGCCATCAATCATGCTCGGAACATTTAAAGGAATAGTAGGAAGGCCTTCACCAAAAGGACTTAAATCAAATTGTATTGTTTCTGATCCAATTACTTCGCTCATTTATTTTGTGTAACTCCCCCATCTATGTCTATGGTAAAACCATCTTGTAAAAAACTAGTGTCTTGTTCAGGTGTCACTGTCTCTTGTACAATACCAGTAATTCTATCTCTGTTGTAAGAACCATATCCTTGTTCTAACATTTGTTCGTAATAAGAAGGAAAAACTAATTGAATAGTGCTTAGATTGTCAGAACGCGCTGCTAACAGTTCATTTCTAATCACATCAATTTTTGTTAAAACGTCTGCAGATGAGTCACCATAAATGTTAAGATCCTTAGCAGCACGTTCAATATCGTCCAAGTTCAATCTTCCTGAAGATTTACGAGCTCTAGCGATAGCATATATAATAGCGTTAGCTCTAACTTCATTAGCAGGAAGATCAGTATCAAAAAATCCTAGTTTATTGAATATAGCTTGTTTTTCTTCTTCACTTTTAAATAAAGGAACTCCATATTTATCTGTTGATTGATTTAACTCAGCATTCATTTGAGCTCTACCCACTACACCTAATTGTTCAAAAGCAGCATCTGCTTGTCTTAAAGCTGCTAGATCTTCTTCATCGAGTACGCCATTTCTAAGATCTTCTTGAATAGAAGGATCATTTAAATAAATATTGATTGTACTAGATAAACTTTGAAATTTAGTCCCTTCTGCAATACCTAATTTTTCATTACCTTCTTTAAAAAAATCATTGAACTGATAATTGTAAGAATCAGAAAATATTTGAGCATAAGTTTGAAATCTTTTTTGAATACCTGCTAAGAAACCTGCTCTGTTCGGCTTTGCTTGAAAAGATGCGGTTAAAGCATCAAGAGTTAGAAGCGCTCTATCTGTTACATCTAATCCACCTTTAACATCTAGGAAACTAGCAACGTTTTTTCCAACATTGAAATCTTGAGGAGCTCCTGTGATAGTTGTTTTGACTTCAATAATACCCTCTGGATTTGATATTAATTCCATTACAGGTAATCCATCTGTTCCTAGTTCATTAGTTGGTTTGTAATATTGAGGAGCAGATAATGATCCGTCGTCCAAGATTGACTGTACAACAAAAGCATCAAAAGGATCTGTCATTTCTCCATCAGCTCCTTTCATTCTTATTTGAACTCTTTTTGGTTCTACACCTTCTAATTGATAATCTTGAAATTTTGTTTGAGCAGCTTTGACTTGATCTCTGTATAGATCCATTTTAGCTTTATCAGAAGCTATTGCTGCATCATATTCTTTACCTGCAATAGAAGTTAGTAATGTTCTGTTAGCATCAAAAACACCTTTTCTATCTAATATAGCCTGTGCATCTTTTTTCATTTTTGTTGTAATTTTAGCAACTTGATTTTCTTTAGTTTCTTTTCTTTGAGCTGCTTTAATTTTAGAAAGATTAGATGTTAGACCTTGTGTAGCTGCAGATAAAGAAGCGCCTATTTTACCTCCCACAGTTGGCTGTAGTAAACCAAAACCAAATTGTGATAAGGCTAACAGTCTTTCATCTTTAAAATCAGTATCTTTATATAGTTTATCTATTTGTTCATCTGTTAAAGTAGGTGTTGCAAACTTTGATAAGTAAGATTCTTCATCTAGTAAGAAAGGTAAAAAAGATGCTGCTGCAGAAGGATTTTGCAATGTGGGTGCTTCAGGAAAAAATTGTGAAGACATAATTTTAGGAAAAGCAGTGTTGCCAGCTGTTGGCTGTGGAGTAGGTACTGGATCTATTGTTAGATCTAAATTACTTCCTGTTAGTCCTGTTGCCGGTAAACCTGTAAAGATATCATCGTCTTCCATTTTATCTCCTAACTAAAAATACTAAAAGGTCCGCTTGTTGCAGATCCTGTTCCTGTTCCACTTTGATTCAATAAACCATATGCACCGAGACCCATGCCAATTGCTCCTAATGTAGGATTAGTATAAGGCATTGGCTTTTGAGTTAATGTTTGTGATACCGAAGGAACACCTTGTAACACATCACTAAAATAACTTGTTCTTTGGAAAGGATCCATTCTTCTAGCTTCATCTTGTCTAAACTGTTCATTAAATTCTTGTTGTCTTTGTGCTTGTTGTTGTTGACCAAAATTAAACAATTGACCTAGTCCTTGTTGATTTAATCCTGCTTGTTGAACTCCAAGGTTAGCAAACATAGGAGCCGCTTGTAGTTGTCTACCTGCAGCAGATTCAGATGTTGATATAGCTTTTTGTTGAGCTTGTTCAAAGTTTTGTGCTAAGTCTTGAAATATTCTTCTTGATTTAATGTCTTGTAAATTATTCTCTAACTCTCCTCTAGCTATCTCATAACGAGAACCACCAAAAACATTACCCATTGTAGCATCACCAGCAAGTCTATTTCTTGCATCTTGTGCTTGCTCATCCATTTGCTTAAGAGCTTCTGAAGTTACATCGGCTTGATATTGATTAAAAAATTGATTGTAGTTACTAGAACTAGGATCGTATTGTTGAGTAGCTTGGTTAAGACTAGCAATACCAGAAGCAAAACCAGGATCGTATTGAGCTCCCGCTCCCGTTGGTAAACCTGTAACAGGATCTAAACCAAAAATACTTGCTATACCTTCCATAGCTCCTGTTTGAAGCGGTTGCATGCCAGCTATCTGTTGTTCTGTAGCTGTACCAGGAGTTTGAGTTAAATCAAATGTTCCTTGTAGTAATCTTCTTCTAAAATCTTCTAAAAAAGGAGCTTCTCTTTGAATCTGTGTAATAGCTTCTGCCACTAGATTATGCCTCTACCTTTTGATGATTCAGGATCAGCTTTATTCATTAAGTTATACATAGCTCTAGGACCTCCTAAATTGTCTACAGCTTTAGCTGTAAAAACAAATTCACCATTACTTAACATAGCTGGTATCTTATCGTCTTTTGGTCCACCAGGTCCTGTTATTTGACCGAACTTTCTAGGGAAGTAAGTAGCAATACCTTTACCGTCACCACCTCTATTTAAACGTCTAACACCAAAGTTTCCTTTTACTCTATTTCTTTGCATGAAAGGATTACCTCCCATATTTAATTTTGTTATACCACCACTTTTTAAATTTGTTATTCTACCATCTTCATCTACTTCAAAGTTTTTATATTCACCATCTTTAACCATGTCATAGTATTTACCATCCTCAGGATTTAATTTAGTTCCTCTTATTCTATCTTTCGCAAAAGGACTGCCCCCTGTGATGTCTCCATATTTTTCATCTATTAAAGATCTGTATGCATTTATATCTGCTGGTTCATCTATATCTTTCTGTAAAGCTCTTTGTGTAATAAATGATAAAGCAGCAGGTAAAGCTATCTTACCTAAATTACTTCCAGCAGCCTTATTTATTCCACCAAGTAAACTCATTAAACCAGATTGTCCAAACTGATCAGCTGTACCAGGTAATGTGGTTGTTGGCGCTCCTCTAAAAAAGTTAGATGCCATGGTTCCTACGTTACCAAGATTAAAAGATCCTAGTCCTGATCCAGTTCCCATACCAAATGCTTTTCCACCGAAACCACCAAGGCCTCCAAAAATAGCACTTTTAACAGGATCATCACTAGCAAGAGCACCAATGCCTGCTCCTAATAATGGATTACCTGTTAAGGCACCAATGATAGGTGCAGCATCGCCCGCTACTTTTCTGAGTTTTCTAAAAATTTTTTTAAACATAATATCCTTTGCAACTTATGGCTTGTTTTATAATGCAAGGAGGTTAGTCTTGAGTAAAACCTTTTTAATTCTGTGATTATAGGCATTTTTATTGTATAGTGCAAATAGAAATTAGTCATGAAAATAGACATAAAGAAAGTGCCCATGGTCCGTGTTACATGGTTAGATGCTCGTGACATGGAAACAGGATGGTTATCTGCAAAAGAAATTGTTAATGCTCCGTTAGCCTTGTGCCAAGAGGTAGGGTGGATGATAGTTAATAACAAAGAAAAGATGGTAATTATGCGTTCTTGGTGTTTAGATAAAGACGACAACCATGGAGGGGGTGCTATCGCTCTTCCTAGAGGTTGGATAACAAAGATAGAATATTTAGGAGTACAATATGCAGAAAGAAGCAAGAATAAATAGTTTATTTGGAGAAACAATTTATCAAACACATATAGAAGACAATCAAAAGATTAATGAGGAGATAAAACCTCACATTGAATCGTTTGTAAAAGCTAGTCCTGGTAGCACAGCAGCTACAACAGATGTAAAAGGTAATACCATGTTTACAGATTTAGAAGAAGCAAGAGATAATTTACATACAGATAGTAAATATCAGTCATTGTTTTCTAAACTAAATATGCATATTTCAAACTTTTTAAAAGCAAAAGGATATAGTCAAGACAAGTTTGATGTTCACATAACAAAAGCTTGGGCAACATATACTGTCAAAGATCAACACATTGCTAGTCATAAGCATACCGCTAGTCATTTTAGTATGGTCTATTATGTTGAGAATAATGAAATGGGAAATATACATTTTGAAAAAGAGTTAGCTGCTCAAACAGGATTGTTTATACCACCTACAAAAGAGTATATAGTTGATTGGAATCAGTTTAACTTTGCTAGTTATATTTTTCCTGTGCGGACAGGAGATTTTTTAATTTTTCCCAGCGGTCTTCTTCACTACACAGAAACTAACACTAAAGATGATGCTAGAATTAGTGTGAGTGGTGATATTTTACTGACCATGAAAGAAGGTATTAAGACAGAACACTGTATTCCTCACCCTTCTGGATGGAAAACAATTTAAATTAAAAGTCAAGTAAACAATTTTAAAAATCTTCTTGAAATTTTATTGCTGACTGTTTAAATTAATTCTTACCCCAAAAATTCAGAGAAGGAGAAAAACATGGAAATGTCTATGAGTGACGTATTAAAAGCCATCGCCAACTTGGCTGATAAAGTTGGAAGATATCATGAAAGATTATTAGTAGTAGAGAGAGAAAGAGAGCATCTAGAACAAAAATTTAAAGAACACATTACGGGTTGTAAATGTCATGACCCTGAGTGTCCTACAAATAATAGCCAGGCAATTTAACTATTCTCATTACTACCAAAAAATTCTGGTAGTTTGACTACTTTAACAAGTACGTCTTTTTTAATATCATTAATTGTTGTTTCTGTATTAGGGTCGGCCACATCGTTGTCGGCATCTAATTCAGAATCATATTCGACACCTGTTTTTGTATTTACAACTTCCATATGAACCTCTGGATGAATAATAGGAACTTTTTCTCCATTAACCATTTCATATCCAACTACTTCACTGTCTTTAACTTTTTTCATTAAGTTATCTCCATTATGCTTACTAATATTACTAGGCCATTGCCTGTTATATTTATAGCATCTTGTTGTTCTAAAACAATAGGTTGATCTAAAACCTCAACAAAACCACCGTCTGCTACGGCTGTAGAATAAAGAACTGTAGCTAAGTTTGAGCTACTATTATCTGTCATTGTTATAGCAGGTGTAATTGAACCTCCACTTGAATTAGATAATCTAATACTTTTTACAATTGTTGTAGTAGGTAAAACAGGAGGCACTGCACCTGAATCAGGAGTAGGAACAGTGTATACTGCTGTAGCAGATCCTGTTCCTGTCTTAGAAAAACTTTTAAATAAATCAGCCAAGAAACCAAGTCCTTGCTGATGATTCATCTTTTAAATCTTGTTGATAACCAAAATTTAATTGTTGAACTATTTGTTCTAGCAATCTAGTAAGAATATCTATTATATTTGGCTGATATTCTGGTGTTGCTTGAGGAAATCTAGTTGTTGTTATTTTAGCCATTATCTACCTCCATCTGGTTGTACGTCTAATCGTAAAGTTCCATATCTCCAGTTGTCACCCGCAGCATCACTTTCAATACGAATGTTTGCTTGTCTACCTCGCCCTCTTAAATCAAATTTATCCGTTGTTGATGTGACAGTTCTTGTTGCGGATGTAACAGATGAGGAGCTAGGATATGATTTAAAGTTTAGTTTTAGATCGACAGAACCTGATAAATTTTTAAAGTTTGGTATTCCTCTACCTATATGTAAGAAAGGTTGACCATCTGCTATATCAAAATCACCTGACTCTATAAAAGCTGGTATTCCTGCTGTTACGTTATCTGTTCCTGTTTCATGTTGATATAAACTAGTTGCACCAACAGTGACACCAAAAGCGGCAGGAGTTGTTCCGGTGGCCGTGGTCAAGTATTCGGTAGCATAGGGTTTTTGATAGACACCATAATCCTGCCAAGTTGTTCTAGCTAAAGATCCAGTTGCCCAACAATCTTCTAAATAATTATAAGTAACAAATCTATCTATTTGTGTTGCATCATTAGATGTATAAAACCATGTAACTTCGTTAAACTCTGAATTAACTGCAGCATATGTTTCTGGTTGATTAGTTATACTAAAATCTTCAAAAACGTAGTCTTGAACAGAACAAGGCATTTTAGAAATAGCACCGTCAAATTTGTAAAACGAATTCTGTGACATCCAAAAAGCAGTTCCGTTGACATCAACAGCAGAGTGTAATGATACAGCACCACAGTTCGCACCTATTTGTGTTAAGTTAAATGTAAAGGGAGCTCCTACAAATTGTAAAGCATTTAAAGATGTATCTGTCCAAACCAATACAGCGTTACGAGATCGAACTGCTGTAATTATTTTAGATCCATCTTGAATACGAAAAGACCCTGCAGTATTACTTGAGCTAGGAGTCCAGTCACTAAAACTTTCTTGAGAAGAAAATCTTAAAAATAAAGAATCTTGTGTTGTGCCTGATCCTATTGTTGTTTCAGTTCCAAATAAAAAAGTATGTCTATCAGGCATGGAAACTAAATTAAATCTAGAAACAGTAGGAGCACTTGATACAACAGCAGCCGGTGTTCCTGGTCCAGCAGAAGTGTCCCATCTAAATGTCGATCCGTTGTTAACTGTTGCTAATAAATCTTCACCAAAATTATCAAAAGACCAGTTTCTACCTTCAATAGTAACGTTAGAAGAGGATCTAGCTGTACCCCATGCTTCTTTGCCCCATTGATAAGTACCCCAACCATAACCGTATTGAGATACCGCTGTTCCAACACTAATTTGATATGTTGCTGTAACGCTTCCTCCTCCGTTACCTGTAGCATCTGCTAGAGTGCTTGTTCCTGATGAATTTGTATAAGTAACTGTGTACGTACTTGCGTTTGTAACACTTGTAATTTGAAATTGTGCATTCATTTCTAAATTATTTACAACATTATTTGTTGTGCTATCAGAAAAAGTTACAAAATCTCCTACTTCAGCTCCATGACCACTATCGGTAACAGTTACAGTGGCACTATTATTAACAGTTGCGAAAGGATTTGTAAGCGTGCCACTGGTTCTTCTTGTAGGTGTTATATCATAAACAACACCTTCTGTATAAACATATAATTTTCTATCTGTTCCGATGGCCGTGTATCTAACACCATCTAAATCTGTCCAAGCGTGCATGTCTCTTGCAACACCTATTAAACTATCACTTACTAAATATATCCAGCCACCAATTTTTTCTGGTAGTCCATATCTAAATCTTACAAAATCAGAATCTGTCCAACGTCCAGCAGCACCATATTCTGTGTCTTGTTTATCAATACCAGGTGCAAAAGCTATTTTAGTTAAAGGCATTTTATGTCATCCTCAAAAATCTATAATTTACTTCACCTGCGCCGCCAGTACCACCACTTGTTTGTCCTTGTGCACCGCCACCACCGGCTCCAGATCCTCTAGATCCATTACCACCTGAAGAAGAACTAGCTACACCACCAGCACCACCTGAAACATTGCCTGCATAAGAAGCTCCACCTACACCACCTGTAATTTGACAGTTATCACCACCACAGTTGCCAGGATTTGTACCAGCTACACCATTACCACTTTGATTAAAAGTGCCAACAGGGCCTGAATTAAAACTTGTTATATTTAAACCATCTAAGGTTGTACCGCTTGTTAACACCGTGCCTGAAAGAGTAGCACTACCACCAACACTAGCATTATTTGATCTAAGTGGTCCTTGAACACCACCACCTGTACCTGAACCTCCCGTGCCGCCTGCTAAAGAAAATAAAGATCCGGTAGAAGAACCTGATATTGAAGTTGTTCCACCATTACCTGCGGTTGTATTGTAAGAACTACCGCTTGACGCAGCTCCCGCAGCCCCTGCTGTAATAGTTAAATTTTCACCACCAGTAACTGTAAAAACTTTATCAGATATATAAGCTCCAGAAGCACCACCTGCACCAGCAGATTCTCCACCTGCCTTATCATATTCTGCTCCCATGACACCGCCTGATCCTCCACCTACAGCAAACTGTACGTGAAGAGCGTTAGCGTTTTGTGGAACGGCTACTGTTCCTGTAGTTGAAGAAAAAGCTGTTGTTGCAAATAAGGTATATATTTCACGCCACACACCGCTATCTTTTACATAAGCGTTAGTTATGGTCTTGTTAGTAAAAGAAGTTCCATCATGGACATATAACTGTCCTGTATCAGAACTAATTTCTCTCCAAGTACCTCCATCTTTTACAAATATTGCCATGCATTACTCTTACGCGTATTTATACCAAATATCTCCATTTGAACCACCACTAGGTGAAGAGCTGCTAACTGTTCTTGCTCCGTTTGCATTTGTTCCTGCAGTAGCAGAAATAAAAGCTTGAACGTCACTACCAATAGCCACTCCTAAATTAGTTCTACTTGTACCAGCATTAGCTACATCGCTTAGATTGTTTGCTGTTTCTACCACACCTGTAAGCTGTGTTCCTGAAAAATTATATCTTATGTTTTCATATGTTGCCATTTTACTTCTCCATTAATTTCCAACCATAGGTGCTACCTGAATAAACTAATGCAAAAGCTGCACCTTCGGTTGCTACTGTAAGATTTTGCACTGAACCGTCTATTTTTAAGCTGTTTGAATTAACAGTTAAATTGTTGCTATCAAAAGAATTTGCTACATCTACAAATCTAACTTCATCACCTACTGCAGGCCCTGAAGGTAGAGTTACTGTTATTGCACTAGAAGATGTATTTACAAAAAGTTTGTCGCCAGGAAAAGCTGTACGAGCTCCAGTAATTGTTGTCCAAGTGCCACCTGTAGTTTCTAGATTATACCAGTTTGTTCCATCGGTTGCTAAGAAAGCTGTGGTATCTGGTTGTAAAACAAAAGTATTACCAGAAGCACCTAATCTACAAGTTATTGTGTAACTGGTATCTGCATTTTTTAAAAAGTAAGTTTTTTGAGCAGAAGACCCTGATGCAAATTGAACTATAAAATTAGAACTTTGTCCTGAAAAAATTATTGCAGCTTGTCTGTTTTCATTACCTGATTGAGTTTGTGGACCATTAGCGATTGTAAGTGTATAAGGTGAACTAACAGATGATAAATTTTTAGAATATACACCTGCTATTGATTGTTCTAAGGATTGAGATAAATTGTTATTTGTTGTTGTACCCCAAGAATTAGCTTGATCTCCAACTCCGATTAATTCTATTTGTAGTCTATCTGAATATGTTGACATTTTTTACCTATGCTGCATCTAACCAATTATTTGTAGCATTATCATCGACTTTAGTCCATGTATTTGTTCCTGAGTCATCTACTTCTCTCCATGCTACTGTTCCTATAATACCTAAATTTGAAGATATTGAAACTCCTGAAGGTAAAGCAATAACTTCTGTTAATATTACTGGAGTTCCTACTGCTGAAGAAACTACAACTCCGCTAGGTTGTGCTAGAGCTCCTGCTTCAACAACATAACCAGCTCCTAATGTTACACTAGTAGATAACCCAGATACAGAAATAACTTGATTTTGAACAGCTGCAGGAGTCACTGTACCTAGAGCAGAAGTTATTTCCTGTCCTGTTACAGGAGCACCTAAGTTAGCAAGAATTGTTCCGAGAGCCACGCTCGTTGATAAACCTGACGGTTGAACAAGAGCACTTCCTGAGACTGTAGGACTACCTAATGTAAAGTCCATAGCAGGTTCGCTTGAAGCATCAATTGCTACTTGTCCTCCTGCTAATACTGCAAAAGTTCCTAGTGTTGCATTTAAACCTAAACCTGTTACTTGAATAACAGGAGGTTGACTTTTAATACTAGTAGTTCCAACAGCACTAGATACTGCTTGTCCTGTTACTGCAACTTTTGTTGTATCAACTTCACCTGAGAAAGGAGATGAAGCAAAGGCGTTAAAACCAAATAACATGGTTACGCTCCTGG
>CAACVD010000329.1_pt1 | contig 22937 bp, 11 predicted proteins | sample 2381771 | NCBI WGS metagenome assembly CAACVD01 (sample SAMEA5211965, study PRJEB30684) | marine metagenome | biome: Marine; feature: Epipelagic; material: Water | collected 2015-10-15 | depth 15 m
CTCAAAGGTGAGTGCGAAACGCTCAAGGAATGCCTCATTAAGCACGTTAGTGCCAATGAAGCGACCGTCATCAGAACCCTTGCCCTTAGTGTTAGCAGTGGCGATGACATTGAAACCAGCAGCAGGTTTCACATAGCGACCAGTTTTCTTGAGGAATACACCTTTGCCCTCAAGAATAGATTGCAGGCACATAACTTTGTTGCTGGCAAGATCAATCTCGTCCAGCAGCAGGATTGCACCACGCTCCAGTGCTTCAATCACAGGACCATTGTGCCAGACAGTGTTACCATCAACCAGACGGAAACCACCGATCAAATCATCCTCGTCAGTCTCAATAGTGATGTTGACGCGAATAAGTTCGCGACCAAGTGCAGCACATGCTTGCTCAACACTGAAAGTCTTGCCGTTACCAGACAGACCAGTGATGAACACAGGATAGAAGATCTTAGAACTGATGATCTTCTTTACGTCGGTAAAGTTACCGAATGGGACAAAAGTATCATCCTTAGCAGGAACGAGATCCTGCACCACAGACTCAACAACAGCAGGAGCAGCAGCAGGAGCGGCATAAGTTTGCTCCAGTTGCTCCTGAACCGAGAGATTCCACTTACCGTAACCAACCTTGTACTGTTCAATACGCTTCATGATAGTAGGATAAGTCACACCGAACTCAGTGGCAGCAGCACGAACTGCATCACCACCGAACTCATCACCGTAGTTAGTAGAAATGAATGCAGTCAGAGCATTCATGTCAATGTTGATCTTGCGAGGCATGTGCTTTGGTTGCGAACAATGTAAATATACATGGTTTTGGGGGTCTGTGCTCACCCCCTGTGCCAGTTTCAGAAGTGGATCTCCAGATCTCCCTTCTTGAACATCTTGGCACCATGCTTCTGTGCCATGGCGAGCAGGCGCTCAGTCTCAGTCTCATTAGACTTAGGTGCGAAGTCCATAGACTGCTGCTCAAAATACTCAGTCAGTTTAGCATTAGACCTAGTTTTCTTCTGCTTCAGTTTATCCTGACGATTCTTGATGATGTTAGGAAACTGTCTAGCAAAAATATCAGCATTCTTGATAAACTCATCAGGATGCTCACTGAGATATTCAGAAGCATCTTGTTCTGCACTATGAATCTCAGACTCAGTTTTCAAGAATGTCTTCAGGTAAGAACGGAAACCGAATGGTTTCTTAACCTCACTGTCTGGCATCTTCACCATGGCATTACCAGTGGTGAAGAACTGACGGTTGTCTGTGATCCACAGTGCGTAACAGTTGTAGAGTTCACAGTAATTTTTAGATTCTACAAGTTCACGCATTTCTATGAATTTGGGGTGCATAGTAATTATAAAGGAAGGCGTCTCGCCTGTCAAGAGACAAGCGAGGCGAAAGAGGAGAGAAGTTTCTTGTTAGTGGTCTTCTTCCTCAGATTCTCGCGGAATGCCTTACGAACTTGAGCAACGCTGGCATCCTCAGAAACATTAAACTCAGTCTCCACGTTCATACCAGAGGCAGAAATTGCATAGAATGCATCATAACCAGCAGGAGACATCTCCAGAGACTTGAACTTCCTCCAGTTCTTCATGTCCTTCTCAGGAACATCATTGTAAGAACGGATGTTGTTGACGTAACGATAGAAGCGAGTGAAGTCTGAACCAGAACAGATACGGAATCCCATGATGTTGACATCAGGGTTACGATCTTTCAGATTCTGGAGAAGAATAGCAGTCATGGATTTATCATAATCACCCGTATAATCAGAGAACTGTTTGTAAGTGCGACCGAGTTTACGATCACGCAGAGTAGAGACACCAGGGCAACGACGACGACCGAGACCATCAATACCATAAGGATACTCATAATTGTAGGCAAGATCACAACCCTCACCATCAGTCAGGATGACACAATTCACCTTCTGGAGTTTGTTATCGTTCTTGAATTGAGGAATGATGCTGTTAAGTGCCACAATGCTCTCATTCAGAGGTGTGCCAGACAGACCCAGACCAGCAGGAATATTGTAATAGCAGTGATACTTGAAAGTATAAGCACAACGGAACAGATTCAGACACTGCTCCTCAAACTGCTTAGCATTAGTACGGGAACTGAGCACATTCAGCAGACTAAAATGCTTGTTGATGTCAAGAACACCTGCCTTTTGTACTGCCTTTTGAGGAAGACCCTCACAAGGATCGTAGTCACGATCAATGAACATAGGATGCCACTCATTAGTGAAAGCATAAACCTCAAAGGGAATCTGAACTTTCTTACAGAACCATGTCAGGTTCATCAGTTGCTTAACAGTGTCAAGGATAACATCACCCATAGAACCAGACCAGTCCAGCACGAAGATCATGCCATGGTTCTTACCATCAGGCAGCACAGTAACTTTCTTGAACAGATCGTCGTTGTACTTGTAAGTATGAAGTGACTTGGTATCAAGCACACCAGTGCGAGATGTTGCCTGACGAGCATAAGCATCGGCAGACTTCTTGCATTCAAACTCCTTCACAAGGTAGTTTACTTCCTTCTGAGCAGACTTTTTATATGTTTTGTATGCATTATCTGGACCCTCAAAAATATCACCCCAGAACTCCATACGCTCTGCCTGCTTCTCATTGAAACACTTGGTGATATAAGGAGTCAAATCCTTAGAGTCAACAACAACGTTCTCCATGATCATCTCAGGGAGTTCTACATAGGTAGTCTCACTGTGATACTCAGAATTGTTAGCAAGTTCTTCAGCATTCTCGTCAAAAGCACGCTGAGTTTTAGACTCATTCTCGTCATAAGTATCACCACCCCCACTGTAGGAAGGAGTCTCAAGATCAGCATCATTGGCATCACGATCAGCACGATGATCTTCCTCAGGATCACTCTCAGTGGGCCACTCTTTATTCTCCCCTTCTTCACCTTGCTCCTCAGATTGTTCGGCATCGTTGCTTTGCTGTCCCTGCTGTTGTGGCATGGGAGCAGGAGTCTGCTGCTTCTCCTGTTGATTCAGGTAGTCAACAATATCCTCACAGATAGCGAGCACATCTTCAAAGGTCTCAGCATCAGCAATGCGAGCAATAAACTGCTGCTCAGCATCATTAGCAAAAGGAATCATGGCGAAGGAACCAACCTTGAAGTGCAGGTTGATACGATCAATGAATGACAGACGCTCAAGATCAACCTCTTGAATCTCAAAGAAGTCCTGATCATTCAGTTCTTCATAACCCTGATAGAAACTACGAGACAGACCAGGAAACTTACGCTTCATAAGTTTCTCAATGCGAGCATCCTCAACAACGTTCACAAAGTCTTTAGGAACTTTATTGCGAACAGATTCACGCCAATCAGCATCAGGGGTATATAATGCATGACCAACCTCATGACCCACCAGCATATCGTAGACAGTCGCAGATGCCTTGTCCCAGATGGGAAGCGTCAGCACACGGCGAAGGGTGTCAAAAGATGCTGTGGGCACCTTACGGTGCTCAACAATCAGGTTCTCAGTGGCGAGGAGTTTGGCGAGGTTGCCCTTGATTTCTTGATTGATCATGCGTCTGTCTCTCAACTGAAATAAGTATAGGGGATGACCCGACGAGCGGACCACCCCCTGTGACAGTTATTGAATTGGCACAGGGTGCCTCAGAGTTTCATGAGGAATGTAATGGCATAGAATGGCGGCGCAATACCTTCAATATCATGAGTATGAGATCTGTTTAGAAGTCCGCCGCTGCTTCCTCCAAAAGTGATAGTATGATTATGTTCTGCAGCTACACCACCTGGAGCATTTGAATCACCTACGCCATGATCAGCCCCAGATCCTGTTCTCGTTGCTTCTTCAGTATTTGCATTCCCCTGATAGTCTAATATATTGGATCCACCAGCATCCACACGCCCTGTTCCATGTTCAATAGCATTGCAAATATTTTGAGAACGAATGTTAACTGTATGTGTATGCGGAATCGTCTGTGCTTCCGTGCTATTAGGATTCCAAGTAATGTTATTACCTACATCGTCAACTTTTGCAGGTGAAGTTTTATAAATATAATATTCGTCCTCGCCGTCATTGTCTGAATCCCAATCATATTCTCCAGCTGGTCGTTCAGATCCGCCAGGTTTAACTCTATTGCCTTCCCAGAGATCGTTATTAGACTGATTCGCAGCTCCCCTGAGGTGATCATCACCGCCAAAATAGTGAACATGTTCCATGTCAGGAAGACCGTGACTATGACTACCGCCTTGTATTGCAGAAGTTCCTCCAATCGTGTCATGCAACGGCGCAATAGCCTCAAAATCTTCCACAAGTATATTTCTATGACCATGATTCATACCATGACGATGATGTGGAAGTTCCTGTGTAGTTAATCTATGTCCACCAACAGAAACATTATTTGTATCAATAGCGAGAGTATTTGCATTAGTTGCATTAGTAGTTTGTTTGGTTTTAGATCCACCCAGTTGATGCTCACCTATATTGCCCATAGTATTAGGACTTCCCGCCTGAGTACCGCCTTGTGCAACATATGAAGCAGCGAGAGGGAATCTTCCTCTCATGTCTGGTGTAGTAATTGAAATACCCTTTCTGCTGGTATAAGAACCACCATCACATGGAGCAAAACCATTAGGAATAGTTTGAGAACCGCCAGCAGTATCAGCAGAAGTAGAGTACATAATCACGGAACCAATAGGAAGGGAATGTTTTGACATTGCATCTAACATACCTAAGTTAAAATAATTATCAGGAGCATTGAAGTTTACTGTTGTATCCAGTTCAAATCTATCAGCATGAACTTCACCATCAACATTAACATCACCATCAACATTAACATTACCTGCAGCTTCTAGATCTTGTAATTGTAATGTTGCAAGACTTCCTTCACTACCCTGAATTTCATTATCTTCAAAATTTTGGGCAGTAAGTCCAGTCTTAATTACAAACTTCATTTCACTGACATTTAGACCCATAAATGCAGATTGTGCAGAACCTGAATAATACTTCAGTTCCATACCTCTATCTCTGTTTGCGGCAGATGAAGGAGCACCAGCAGCACTACCACTGCCACCAACAGAAATGATAGGATCATCAAGGTCAACAATCGTGCTATTTACATAGGTTGTAGTACCATTAACTGTCAGATTACCAGAAACCGTAAGGTTATGATTGATAGTTGTTGTGCCTGTGCTGTTACCAATGTTGATGTTATTGGCACCAGTGAAAGCATTCATTGTTGCATTGCTAAAGTTGACAGTATTGGGAACTGTCAGGAAGTTAGTTGTTTGTGCTGTAGTGGTGATTGTGGCGGTCTTGTCACCTTGAGTACCAGAGTTATACTTACCATGCATCTCAACATCACCCATGATACGAGTAGTATCACTAGCAATAATCGCAACGGAGCTACCACCTTGTGTTCCAGCACCACCAGGGGCATTAGAGGTAGCAACATTCATTGTTGTTGCACTACTAGCAAAATTAACTGTGGTTGATGTATCAGTATAGTTAAATGTGCTGGCACTTGTTCTAAGGTCACCACCATTAATTGTGACATCACCAGTAACAGTCAGATCATTATCAAACAGAACATTGCCAGTGCCGACATGAAGTGATGCAGTAGGTGCTGCCTTGTTAATACCAAACTTACCAGTTACAATATAAGGTTCTGATGTAACTCCCGACTGATTAGGAGCATCAGTATAAGATTCTTCAATAGATGTAAGATGACCAGTACCAATCAGACCGATCTGTCTGTAGTCTCCATTGATAGCAGAGGCAGTTTCAGTAGCATCACCACCAACATAAATATAACCTTCATGTCTACTGACCCGATTGATTCTTGGTTTATATGTAATATCACCTGGGAATGCTCCTTCAACACCAGGATTTGGTCTCAGGTTATTGGGACTAAGTGCAGTTTGCTTGACGCCGTAGTTATTGAATGTTCCTTCTACAGATGATTGTTTCTGTCTATAGATAAGATCATGAGAAATCAGTGCTCTATTAGTATCATCCTTTGTAGCAACTTTAACACCCTCAAAGAACTTACTTTCATTATTAAATGAGTTTGCAAGTGTACCACCCTCACCGCCAGATGTAGCAATATTGCCCTCAATGTTGACATTTCTAGTTCCCTGAACAAAAGGAACATATTCTTCATTAACAACAACAGCAGATCCTGCAACTCTTAGAATTGGTTTATCAAGAATCTCAACTTCACCTGTGATAGCATTGATCTTTTGGTTACCAACATACAGATCACCATATGCGTTAAGACCAGAGTAGAATACAACACCAGCGCGGCGGCGTTGTGACTGAGAATAAAGAACTTCTTTATCACTAAGAACAATTTCCTGCTTAGATGGGAAACCAGTTGAATAGTTACCTGAACCAAATCCAGTATATTCAAATGTCTGGTTACCAGCACGAACTTGTGATGTTCTTCTCAGTTCTACTTCAATCTCAGGATTATTTGAATTGAATGAGATAAGTCTATTTTCCTGACCAGATGTTGCTTTACCAGTAAGAGCATTTAAGTTAGGATTATAACCAGCATCATCAATAAATCTGGCGATTGCTTCCTTTGTAATAGAAGATCTGTTGTCATCCTGATAAACATCACCATGAACTAAGTTATCAGCAACCGACACTGCTGCTGGAGGATCCTGCGATGGATTATCTTTATCAAGATCAGGATAAATTTTACTTACATCTTGAGAATACTTCAGGAATGCAAATGTATCGGTAGCAGAGTTAAACTGAGAACCTTTAGGAGAAATATCAGCAAGAAGAATAGTCAGGTAGTAGACACCATCCTGCTCACCAGGAATATGTCTCAGAATAGTATCTGATCTATAAATGAAGTAGATTCTATCAAATTCAGCAGTTTGATTAGTATCTGAGTTAGTGTTGTATGGAATAATTACATTATTTGAATCAGTTTTTCTCTGAACAACATAACCAATTAGAGGAGGTCTAGCATTCAGTTCAGTCTTAGGAATAACATATCTCATACGATATGTTCTATCAGCGAGTTGTCTGTTATCAGAAATTCGCTTCATATAAACGTTCTCAGTATTCGTCAGCAACGAATTTGCATAGATATTCAATGAGTTGCTGCTAGTAAGAACAGGATGAATAGTATTCTGTACGTTAGATGATACAGCAACATACCAGTTTTCCTGAGTAGGATCGTATCTTAGAGGAGATTTCTGGATATTTCTATAAACAACTATCTGAGCACTATCACCAGGAGCATCAATGGGGATGGGAATATCATTGTTTGCATTTGATGCAGTATCAGCAATCTTAAATGTATAAGAATCTACAACTTTAACAAAATACTCCGTCGTAAGACTCAAAGATTGTGTAGTTCCACTCTGCTGGATTTGAGGAAGTTGTCCTGTTTGCTCTACATCAGCAATTACTCTGCGACGGAAGAATACTTTGTCGCCAGTCGTGAAACCATGGGGGAATGTACCTGTTGAGAATGTCTCGTTACTTGCGTTTACAGAAACATTAAATCTTGGAAGTTCAGGATTTGTATCTGATACAAATGCTTTTACAGTCAGAGTAGCACCAAGAGGAATAATAGATCTGATGTTTACAATACTATTAGGATCACCACCAGCACCTGCTCTAGCATCTTCTTCCGAAGGTGCAATCTTGAATGATGTATTATTGATTTTAATAGCATAGTAGAGTCTGTTGGACTCCATGCCAAGAGGAAGATAACCTGTGTTACTATAGATTCTGATAGGAGTAGCAGTCTCAAAATCATTTGTAGATGCTGTCGTAAATGAATCGTCGGCAACATTTACATTAGTAATATTATGTTCTTCAATACCACTAGGGTTAATTTCTGCAGAGAACTCATCAAATCTGCCTGTTACTGGATCTGTAAGTTTGGCAAATATTTTATCATTAAGTTTACCGCCCAACTTAAAGTTATTAATATCAAATACTGGAGTCTTAGATGGATCTTTTTGCTCAAACAAGAACAATTTAGTTCCTGTAGAGTCAGCAGACAATCCTGCTTTACTTCTCTGAACATCTAAAGGATAATACTGGATGTTAGTTTCAAGAGTAGTCAGTGCTTGAGGAGGAACAATATGAGTAAACTTACCCTTTTTATCAAGTGTAAATGAGTCGGGACGGAAACCATCAGCACACAATGCTTGTGTACCAAAGTTAGAGTTAGAGTTGGTGATAGAATAATCACCACCAGACTCAATTAAGTGCTGCTCAGCATAACCAACGGCGAACACCGAAACTGACTGAATAAATGAGTTGTTAGACACACGAATATGATAGTGTCTCCAACCAGTGGTAGCATCACCGCGATAATATACACCTCTAGTAGAATCCTGGTGCAGAGCAACAGCATCAGATGCACCACCTTCTAATACAAAACTGGGGTTGGGTGTAGTGGTTTCAGTAAATTTAACAAATGCACGGTCATCTTTCTGAAGTGATACACCCGTAAACTGGGCGACAACCATGGACTTAAATCCACTGACTCTGCTACCATCTGCCCACAGACCACAAAGACCATAAGTAGATCTCAGTGAACAGTTAAAGATGTATGGCGAAGATGAGTCAACAGTATCAATCTCAGCTTTAACAATAGCATTAGCAAGATCAGCAGAAGGAACATTACCAGGAGCAAGACCATTAAGTGTTACTGTAAGTGTTGTGTCATTAGCAACATCAGTAACGTAATATGTGCCGTTCAGTGCAGAATAAGATCCAACAACATCTTCAATGGTAATCTGCTGACCCTCAAATACCTCATGAGGACCATCAGTTACAACAGTTACAAGAGAACCAGCAACAACTACAGATGAAATATCTTTTTGTCCAGCCTGTTGTAGAGGACCAACAATTCTATTCTCTTGAGTTCTTGATTCTAACTCACCAGGAGTTGTAGGAATAGACGCAAATGCTCTCGCTGCTTTTGCATAGAACTTATCAAGATCTTCTTGATCAGCATATGTGAAGCAAGTAACCTTATGGTGTGAATAATTAGAGTTTACAATAGTGTTACTGGTAGGTTCATTGTAGACACCACCATTACCAGAAACATCAGATGTAGGAAGAGCATCAAACAGTGAGAACTGCCAGAAATAACATGCACCAGTTACTTTAAAGATTGATGTTCTGGCAATAGAATCATCAGCAGGATTAGGGACATATCGTGGTCGGACTCTAGTTTTTCTCAAGTCCATGCCAACAATAGATGTACCTCTAGGTACAACCATACCACCCAGTGTGGAGTTAAACTTAACCAGATCGTTTGCAGGATCTGTGATATCAAAGTTTGACTGATCAGACAGTTCAGGAACTTCAGCAGTGTTTGACTTACCAGGACGGTTATCAATAATGTACTCACCAGGAGACAGGTTGATCGTAAATTGATCGTACTTATCGTTATTTTGACCTTGAATATATGAAAATCTTGCTACTTCCAGCAGCGCACGCTGGATAGTTTTGAACGGTCTTGTGGGTGAGTTACCGTTATTAGATACTAAATCTGACGCATTAAAATCGTCAGGATTTACATACAACATTCTTCCAGTTCTGGAAGCAATCAAATTAGTTAATCTGGTTAATGCCATCTGAAGTTATTATACAAAATGGTTCTTCTGGGTTATTTAGCTATAAAAAAAGATCAGGTACAAAGTACCTGATCTCTAACACTTCCTTCACACGGAAGTTAAATTCTATCACTCATTTTGCATTGTGTCAAGCATGTATTCTACGGTGCTAGCGACATCATCCATTGCGTCACGCAAGAATGGTTGCGAACCAGATTCTTGTCTCATAGGATCCTTATCATCAGTAAGAGTCCAACGCCACTGTCTATTCGGTTGTGAGTACCAAAGATTAATTTTCATTCGGGTAATACACTTTCAGGATCTAATTCTATACCACTCAGCATTGGATGTAAACCCTCCTCCAACAAATATGCGGATTTCTGATGAATTAATTCAATAGAAACTGTGGGAGAACCTATCACTTCTGCTAAGACCGCTTCATCATTCTGAAATTCACCATCCAAAGAGTCAAATGTAAAAGGAATACCATTGAGAAAGTATGCCTTTACAATCCCTTCTTCATCGGTGATGACATGTTTAGCGGTTACTTTATACATATTAGCGTTTGATACATTTTAGGTTGTAATCTCTCGCTTTGAGTGCCTCAATCATATGCATCATTGCTACTTCTGGATTCGTGTCCCCACATGTAAAAACATCTAGGGCGGCAGACCCTCGTTCGGGCCAAGTGTGGATGCTGATGTGACTCTCAGAGAGTAATGCTACGATAGTAACACCTTGCGGTTCAAACTTATGGGAAGAAATTTCCAATAAGGTTAAACTAGTTTTATTTAGAGACTGAATAATGTGCTCTTTTAAATAGTCTTCATCATCAAGAAGTTCGCGGGGGCATTCATATACCTCCGTGAAACAATGTTTACCAAGTGTCATCAGTTTAGATTAATAGCGACCGCTGCTGTTGCGTTAATTACTTTTGTTGCCTGCATTTCAATCATACCCATAGCACCTGATGCCTGCACAGAGATAGATCCACCAGTATTTTGCAATAAAATAACATTTGCGGGTGTGGGTCCAGTTTGAACACCAATACTACCGATTGCAGATGCCTGTAAAACAAGATCACCCTTAGTTTGTGTGGCAGCAGACCATCCACTAGTTCCTGGCGCAGCAGTACCAACCTGAGTATATGCATTACCAATGGGAATGTCGGTAAAATCTTGTGCATACTGAAGAAGAGGATCTGACATGAGAGTTGATGTTCTACTACCCATGATCTCGTACTTCAATGCTTCTTTAGGCATCTCCAAGAATAAAGGACCAACTTTTTTAAGAGGATTATTATTAACCTTAACCTTCATCTTTCCATCAACTTCAAGAATATAGTCATGACCGACTTTATGATGAAGTGTGCCTACAGTTTCATGTGTAGTAATATGTGCTCCTGGTCCAAGAGCAGCAGGTTCTAGAATGTTTACTTTTTGATCCTGAATTACTTCACCATAATTTTCCTCCATTTTTGAACCAGTAACAGTTTCTTTGAAACTAGTTGTAGATAGTTCATATTGACCTGTGGAAATACTCAGTTTACCACTACCAACACTCTCTGTCAATCCAAATGGCACAGGATCCTGACTTCCAGTGTTCAAACTAATCTGTTCTGCCGCTTTTAATTTAATACTACCACCTGCATTGAGTTCAATATCCTTAGCAGCACTAATGTAAATACCACCCTTGCCATTGGATTGAATGACTACATCACCTGTGCCAAAAATATCAACACTTTTCTCCTCGTCACTACCACCTTCTCCACCACCAGTAACTCTATGTCCTTCAGCACTGAGTTTAATATCATGATCTGATTTAAAGTTCATATACCCTGTTGATTTAACATCAAGATATCCTTCATTGGGAGTAAGACTAGAACTTCTAGCAATAAGAATAACTGCGCCATTCTCCTGCCATCGGATCATTGAACCGCGATAGTGGCGCATCTCATAGTTCCTATCGTCAGGACCACATGTTTCGCTGACTCTAAAGGAACTATCTGTAATTTTGGATCGTACCTCATTAATATTCTCAGTAATCTGAGAAGATTTTTGTTCAATAGACTGTTTGTTCTCTAACATAATTTTATGGGCAATCTACGACGGACACAATTCCAAGTTTGCTATCACTATATTTATTGACAATCCTAATATATTCATCAGGAACATCAGGACATGGAACGAATCTAATAACTGCTCTAGCAGAACCACCAAATCCATCACCTTGTATTCTAATATCAGGAATAGTAGTATAAACTTTATTTTGTGGATTGGTAATTCTAATTTCTGTAAGTTTACCATCTTGAATAGCAGCAACAGCTATAGTAGGATCATTATTGACATACACTGTTGGTGATGACTCATAATAACCACCCACATTAGTAATAATAACATTAGAGAGAATACCACACTCATTAAAACCAGATGATGGTGCATATCCAATACCCTTAGATTTTACCACAATATCAATTAAACATCCGTCTTCGTCTAACTCTGGTTTAGCAATAGCACCTGTCCCAAGACCACTAATAGCGATTAAAGGAGGTTGCTTAAATTTCACACTACAATTTCTCAATTCACGGGGAATAGGAATAGAAACCACACCACCATCATCACCAACAATTACAGGTGTGCTGGGAATAATAGGTTGCGGAGGTTCTTCAGGAATTATTGGATCATCCAAATCTGGGCAATAATATTCTTTGCCATCAACATCCCTCCAAATTCCCTTATCGTCTACAAGCGTAAGGGAATTTGGATCTGCATCCAGCATTTCTTGAACAATTACACAATCATCATCTAGATCATCCTCAGGATCTCTGTCATCATCAACTACTACTTTACCCTCATCTACTTCCACATCTGGACAATAATATTCTTTACCATTATCATCCCTCCAAATTCCATTAACATCGTCTATAAGCGTAAGGGAATTTGGATCTGCCCTCAGAAGTCTTTTGACGACTATACAATCGTCATCGTCATCATCATCATCGTCATCGTCATCATCATCGGGAATTAAATCATCATCTGGACAATAATATTCATTACCATCCTTATCTTTCCAATATCCTTCTTTGTCTGCCACAGGTGTAAGAGATTTTGGATCTTTCTCCAGTTTTTCTCTTACTTCTTTACAATCATCATCTGGATCATCATCAGTAACGTCGGGAGGAACATCTTGAGTTGGTTCTACAATTTCACAAAGACTAGCATTATCATCAACACCAAAATCAGGATTCAAGAGTCTTAAGAGATTTCCCATTCCACTAAAACTGTACCCACCCTGATCTGGGAATGAGAGTTCATCACCCGCAACATAGTTTTCGCCAGGGTTGATAATTGCAAGGATAGTATACTTTGTATTGTTGGGGTTGCCAGCTGCACCAGCTAATGCTTGGAACTTTGCTTTCACAATAAGACCAGTACCATTACCACCCACAAGAGTAAAATTACCCTCATAGAAAGATGCTAAATTATCCCAGTTAAGAGGTTGACCATAATTATGTTGTGCATACTCACCGATTGCTTTTGGATAGAATCCTGCGGTGAAGTTGTTTACTCTCTTAGTAATAATGCTACTTTCTTTACCAGTAACTTTAAGAATACTAAGTCTAGCATTCTCATCAAACTCATCTCTACTCTTATCATCATCCCATATGATGACTTGCCCGTCATTAATAACTTTATATCCCTGATCACTACTCTGTCCTTTATATTGGAACTTATAAGTTTTACCAGCTTCTACATAGATAGTCTTCGTTAAACTACCCTTCTCTTTTTTGCCCTGAGAAAAAGTTTTTCCAGCAACATGAAGTTGACCAACTGCTTGACCAGATATTTCGGGAGCATCATCCCATTCAAATTTGAGCTCAATAGATCCCTCACCACCATCTGCTTCACCAGTAACTTCAATACCAGTACCATCCGATAAGAAATTAGCTGCGAGTTTATATCCAGGAACATTCTCTGATGTTAGTGTTGGATAATAATTTTCAAATAACTCAAACGACTCACCAGCACCCGCAGGAGATGGTGCATTAGCATATGTAATAAGTGGTCCATCTTGTAATGTTCCAGGAGGAGCACAATTTACAGTACTAGAATATACATTCTCCTTGGTAATACCAACATATGTTACCCCAGTAGTATGAGTAAGTGTGGGAGTATATGCCGAGGGAGTAACTGGTGTCGCAGTAATTACACAACGATAATACTCTTGATCTAAAATAAGATATGATGGTTGCTCAACTGTCAATTTATTGGTAGTGGCACCAGCATAAGTAATACTAACAGATTGATTAACATCAGTTGTTTCCCATGCATCCAGAGTAGTTCCATTGATAGTAACGTCAGATGGACCAAAAGTAGTTACTTTTTCAGTAATAGTTTCACTTCTGACACCATCATTTACTGTAGTCCAGGTGGTTGCATCTGGGTCAAGAGATCTCTGCCATTCGTAACTTAGCACATAACCAGGAACACTAGCTTTAGCAATAATACCAATATTAAGAGGTACATCTTCTTCTTGAACAATACATGGTGTGTTCTCAGAAGTTATGATAATTTCTGCCTCACAAATTGAAGACGGTTTAACTGTAACATCATAGCTGATAACTGCTTTCTTAATAATACCATCACCAACTTGTGTACCTAACTCAGTGCCCTTTCCACCAAGATTTGTTCCAACACCAACAGGGAGTTCATTGTCTGTAAAGGTTACCTGAAAACATTTAGTCTCATTGACGAGATCTTGATTCTCAATAGTTGGTACAGAGAAAATTTTCGTAGATTCGCCTGCATTAAATGTAAGAATACCACTACCACCAGTATAATGAGTTCCTTCAATAGCAGGATAAGTTTGACTATTATCTGGACCAGTAGTACATTTTACTTTTGATGTATAATCAACAACTGGATTACGAATAACTTGGAATTGTGCTGGTTGACCAGCAACAACACTTACATTGTTAACGACATATTTTATTTTACTCTTAAGAATCTCTGGTGGTAAGTAAATATCACTGGTATCAGGGGTATCATCATCAGGATCAGTATTGGGATCTCCATCCTTAATCTTAGAAAATTTAATTGCTAACTTAGCACTGTGTAAAAGATGTGACGTATGGGGCAGATTCTTATAAGGATACTTATCTTTATCAAGATCATCAGATGATCTATAAATTGAAGCAGTATATGTTACTTCCTTTGCATTCTGGATTCCATCTTCATCTTTAGGAGGTTCATTGAGAAGTGTAGGAATTCTTATAGTTCTTTCATTTGTTCCTGCTGGGAAAAATATTCTCTCGGATGAGATGACACGTCTTTTCTTTGGAAACTCTTGAGTAGAATTACTCTTCTTAGGCATGTTGGCGTACTGCTTATCGCCAAGAACCGAACCCCTCTCAAGATCACCACCAGAACTAAGACCCTCAGTGATACCAACAACTCTAGCAGTATCAGTGCTTGTTAGATGTATCGCAAGAATAATTACACCATCTTCATGAGAATTATCTCTCCTGATCTTCAATTTTTGAGTATTGCCACTCTTAACAGATTCTTTTACAGGAAACAAACTATATTCTGCATCATATTTATCCTTTTCTTTGCCAATAACTACAGCATATGTTGTGCTGGAAGTATATGGACCATCGTCACCAGGATTGGATGGTACTGTAGGAGTACCAGTTTTTCCATCATTTCCACCACTAAGATTATTACAGAAATCAAATACATTAGAAACTTTACTAGCGGCAATATTATTTGCTGTAGTAAATGCTTTTCTTAACGCAGCATTATCTGTAGACACACCAGGAACATTTGCTGTTCCTATATCAACACCTTTAGCAAACTCTGCTGCTTCTCGGTTTGCCGATGCGGTAGATTTATTAATATCACTTGACAGATTATTAATACCATCTAAACCACCTTGTAGGGATGATTTAATGCCAGTAGTAAGTCCAAACTCACCAGGATTATTAAATGTAGAGATAAGAGCATTAGAGGCAGATGTAGCACAAGATCCAGAACCACCACAACTGATACCTAAGAAGTCTAGCACTGCATTGATTGCCTCACCAAGCAGATTACCAAACCCACCAATGATACCAGCAATAGATTCAATGGTGCCCATGATATTCTCAACTAAACCAAGAACTTCTCCCATGATCTCATTGAGAATACCATCAACTAGAGTATCCAAACAACCAAATACACTATTAACCGCTGAATCTACAAGTGTATTCAACAGATCTTCAATCATATTGGAGATCAGTGATTCAATATTACCAAAACTACAGAATACCTGATTGAGAATCTTCTCAATGGTATCATTAATTGTTGTAGTAACACCCTTAATGGGTGTCATGATCAGTTTAACAAGTTGATCAATCGCCTTCCTGGCATATTTCGTGATGATTGCTTTTACCCAACCAAGACCACTACGAAGAATGCCAGAGATAGCAGCCATGTACTTTTGAATGTACCCTGTTATCTCAAATAACTCTCCAGTTACACCGTTGACGAACTTTGATCCAATCTTGCCATCAGTGTTCTGAACAATCTTCAGGAAATCACCAATAAATGCACCAATATCAGATGAGATAGAACCACTATCACCACACTTATCAGCACCCTTCTTACCCTCACCATTCTCAGGAATCTTGGATGCTTTTGTTACAACACTGAAGCAACCATTGTCACCCTGATCAGCACTATAAGTTTCTTTTAATGGTTCTACAAGAGAAGCAATAACATAAGGTCTAGATTGATCAAACTTTTCTTGCTTTCCTAATACTGGATGCTTTGCTTTATGTGCAGATACAATTATCGGACTGCTATAATTAGGTCCATCAAATTTAATAATGACAAACTGTCCTTTAGAATATTGACGTGTATCATTATTTGCAACAGAACTATTGGCGTACTCAGTTTGAACTACAGGAATCCAAGGAAGTGCATCCTTTGCTACTACATCTTCCTCGCAGTTCTGTTCATTAATATCACAATATCCATGAATTGCAGGACATCTGACCTGATAAATTCCACCGCCACCTTCTGATTTGACATTAGTAATCCATCCGAGCATGGTAGTGCCCTCTTTGGCAAGTTCTTTGCCTTGATACCATAAATTTTGAGAAAAATCTGTATTCATCAGGACTCTACTAGCTTACAAATTTCCATGTGGGTATATAAATGAGTAATATCTTCAACTCTATGGTTGATTTTAGTGATCAAATATGCTCCTGAGTATTTATCACTTGCCTCTGCTGCTTTACCAGAGTCTCCCTTAATCAAAGGGAAGTCTAGATATAAATGATCACCAGCAGACAATGATAAATTACCAGGAACTCTGATCGTAGATGCTTTAGTTTTTAACATGTCTAACATGGCACCATAATTCATAGATGTCAACTCTGGATTGGTTGGTTCATTATCCAAAGCAGTCTCATCACATGTATTATAATATTCTAACATATATTCAGTTTGTTCAATATATTTTACTGTTGTAAGGTCACCATCAGAAGCAGTTTTTAAACATTTATCCTCAACAGTTTTGGGAGGCATTTTTTCAATAACCTTATCAGTATTTCTCTGAACATCAAGAAGAACTGTTCTTGGTTTTCCTCTTTTCTTTGTCGCAATTTCTTCTAACAGACTACTCTGTGTAGCACCATCATAAAACTTATAACTTAAAATAGTTTGAGATGCAAGTGCAGGACCAGTTACATTATCATTAACAAAAATTACTTGATACGCAGTTCCTTTTTTAGTATCCAATCTAAACGGTTCTGTCATCAACTTATGAATTGAATCAAATCTATACTGATCATAGGTCTCATAAAATACATATCCAGCAGGTCTCGTTTCTTCTTTACCAGAACCATCAGTTCCCTTAGGTGTGGCATATTGACACATAGAATTAAGGAGTTCATAAACCTTAAAATTATGTCCCTGCAACTTAGGAATAGCCTCTGTCATCTCTTCCATGACAGGTGATTTATCTTTAGCAGTACTCACATATCTGCCAAGCAAATCATCTACAATAGTGTTATAATCAACCTTTGTTGAACTATCAGGTGGCCAAGAACTCTTAACATTCTTAGATAATGCTACAATAGCATCTCTGTTGATAAGTTCTAATGTATATTGCTTTTTCTTTCCTTTGACTACCTGATTAATAACCCTATTAACAAAGAAACAATTATCGCCAGTAAATTCAAACTCAATGCGATCTTTCTCCCAGTCAGTTCCTTTGCTAGGATCACTTAATGTAATCTCTACGGGGCAAAATTGACGTACACCACATTTATTAAATGATTCATCAACCAGTCCTGCTGAATCTAAAATAGTAAGTTCAGCAGTGATGAAATCTTCCAACACTGCTTCATAGTAATTGAATGAAATTACCTCAGGAAAAAGAATACCCTGCCCTCCTGGTGCAAGATCAACCAATTTAGTTGCACTAGGGATATCAAATACGGTTGCTTTTACGAGTGTATCAGTGACTGACATATTATTCCTCTGTTGCGTAGATGTCTTGTGTCATTAAAATTACTTTTGCACCGAAAACATTCTCAGTGGTTTGCGATACAGTATCTATATTAGATATCGTTCTACGAGTGTTAGTTTGTGATCGTCTAGTAAGATCCGAGATCTTAGAATCAATCTTCATGAGACTATTTTGAATACTATCAACAGAGGTATCTCTTGTGATAGATTCTACGTTCATATCAATATATGATAATGAAGATTGTTGCTGACGTTCAAGATAATTTGATGTGGGTCTACTAGATGTTGGAATGGGTGATCTAGTAATAGAAGTATTATTGTTTTGAATAGGTGTCTGTGCCTTTGACTGCTGTTCTTTCTTACTTCTCTCAAAGATCATCTCAACCTTTTTAAAAGGTTGTTTGAATAAGATATTCAAGATCTGCTGACCAATGGGTCTTTCAGTAGGAATGACAATCAATGGTTCACCTACTGTTTGCATATCAATTATCGTAGGTCTATCCACAATAAATTGAGCAAGATCATCGGTTTTATCATTGACATTATAATATATGTTATGCTTTACGTCAAATAGTTGTGGAAGAATAATAGCACCAGTGGCATATGCATCTCTAAAGAAATTACCACCAGGACCCCTCTTCCTTTCATTCAGTCCACCTGTCTCATATCCCATAAAGTATTCAGCACCACCAACAAACTCTGCTGCTTCTTGTGACATTGGTCCTTCACTTTTGAAGTCATCTAACACTTCTTGAGCGATAGCAGCATTACCATTACCAAATCTCTCAACTAATAATTGCAATCCATTTGGTTTAGCAGCAAGTTGAAAGATTTCTTTCTTAGTAATACCCAGATCACCATATACCGTTGCAGCAGCACTATCTGCACTATCGCCATAGATTGCAGCAGAATATGGAGAGAACTGTTCTTTCTCAGTAATGACTACAGATACTGGTTTCTTTCTATTCTTAGATCTATTCAAAATAACTTGGAATACATCTGCAACATTCTGTGTCCCAGAAGCCTCAAGTGTAGCAAGATGGGCAGCAGCAACTAAATCTGCACCAGATGCTTTAGCATCTTTTATTGCTGCAGCATCTAATGGATCAGCGGCACCAAAAGAACCTGCTGCTGCAGCAGCTAATACAGTTAAGAAGTTGTTTAAGTCTTCATCCTTAATGTTCGGAGAAAGTTTACTTTTAGCTTCCTCTTCTTTCTCTTCAGTCTTCTCTAGTAATTTTTCAGTAAGTTTAATCTTTCTGTTCTCAATCTCACGCTCAAGTAGTTTGTTATAAACAATCTTATGATAATCAACCTTCCTGACATTGTTTAGCAACTTCGTCAGATTAGCAAGAAGATTATTGAATCTCTCTAACAGGTAATTCCAGTCATCAACATCTTCATCAGATACTAATACATCCATCTGATTTTTTGACACCAGATAGTGCTTCTCATCTTCCTCAAACTCCATCATCCACGCTGGAACAATAGGAATAAACATAGAAGCAAAATTTCTCAGTTCCTGCTTGACTTTTGCAGCAGGAATTATCTTAGTCAATGCTCTGATCTTGACTGCTTTGCCTGATCCAACAATAGGTGACTTCGGTTTGATCATGACTCAGTATAATAGACTGTTGGTTGATAGAGTGCGACGATCTCACCTTTAGCATTATCAAATGAGAATTGTTCTTGTGTCTCATTAGCAATTTGCATTTGCTCATTGCCTGGTATACTATTTAAACTAGAAGAGAATACTGGTTTAGTTCCAAAGAAATCCTCAGGACTCATTGTATTACGATCACGAAGATTCTTTTCAATTTGCTCTTGAACTCTAGGATCACGAGGAGGAGTTTTAGGTCTCTCCGTCTTACCCAACATCTTAGGCATTTCATCAAGGAATGAAACAGCATTCGCCAATCTCTGAGTCCAATGTGGAACTCCAGGTGATTCATAACCTTCCATAAAGTTTTCAGTTGCACTTGAAATATCGCCACTCTTCAACCACTCCTTCTTAGCAGCATATCCCCAAGGAAGATTAGGACTACCATTGATTACATGCGCTGTATCCATCTCCCATTTCACAAACTTCAATTGATTTTCTAGACTGTTAATAACATTAGAACCATACATCTTAACAGCAGTATCCCAACGTCCAGGAGTTTCCCACTGAGCAATACCACGACCAGGACCACCACCATACTGATAAGTATCTGGTTTCAATCCAGGTGCCTCAGTTTCAAAGTTACCCATAGCAGCGGCAATGTGAATAGGTTCTGCTGTAGGAAAATAACTTGTAAGTCTTTTAGCAGCAATTCTATGATTGTTGTTGATAGTAATACCACCCGCTGCCATCATAGTATTAGTAAATCCAGACTGTCTCTCAACACCAAGATTATCAAATCTGCCGTAAGCAGTTCTATAGGATGGATTTAGAGATTTAATCTTCTCCTCCATCATAAGTTGAGCAAAGATTGGCATCTGACTCATTGGAATCACAAATTCAGCACCAGCCTCACCAACCATGACTCTGCCGACTCTTTCAATAGATCCTTCAGATTTCTGCTCCATCATCTCATCACCAGCAATCACATAATCAATATATGGCATAGGATTCTCTCCGCCATAATCAGGTCTAACCTCTGGATGAACCTCAATATGGAAGTGCGGACCAGTAGATAATCCAGTGTTACCAGACTTACCCAATACTTTACCAGCAGCAACATTATCACCTTTCTCTACTGCTACCTCACTAAGGTGACCAAATCTAAACATCTTACCCAATGATGGCACCCAAGCATCTACAAGCAATCCATATCCCACTGATGGATCATCAGGATCCTGATAACCAACGAATTTAATAACAGACTTCTTTTTGAGTGCAAACATTGTCCCTATAGGAACACCAATGTCAACACCACCATGCATTCTACCCCAACGATGACCATATGCAGAAGTTAATTTATATCCACTAACAAATTCATCTTCTGTCTCACCCTTTGCTTTAAGTTGACCAGCAACTGGTTTGTATGGAACAATTACAATAGATTCTGCTTGATCAGCAATCCTATCATCAAATCCTCCCTTAAGAAAGTTTGCCACCATAAGACCAAGAGGCATATCATATAAATCTTGTTTACCACTAAATTTAAAAGAATTTAAAAACTTATTAACGGCAAGTTTTCTAGCAGTTCTTTTAGCGCGGGCAGTTTTTCGCTTTTGATCACTATCCTCAAGACCATACAGAGATCTCTTCTGCTCAACTGCCTTCATATAATTTGAATGCATCTCAGATAGAAAGTTCTCCATTGAATCAAGATAAGTTCCTAACCTAACGAAGAACTTACTCATTGGGTTAGTAGACTTATTCTCTACAATCAGTTGCTTTACTTTCTGCTCAGGAACAACTTGCAGGTCTTCTGTATCTTCTAATTTAAGAATACTATCAACACTAGCAATAGCAATAGGCGTAATATTGTCAGCTACAGCAAAGACTTCGGAAGCAAATGCCTCCGAATCTCTCTCTATCATTTTAGTCTTTGCTTTTAACATCAATCAATATGTGTTGAAGATCTACTAAAGATACTTGATCTCATCTGAATATCAGGTGATTCAGTGCCAACAAAATCAGGTGCTTTCTTCTTACCTGGAATCTTAATATAATCAGGTGGCAGAGGTTTAACTTCAACTTTCGGATCATTTCCAGACATCATGCTACTCTGAGCATTCTCAAGATTTTGTGATGGCATCGGACCCTTATAACCAGGAGCATTATAATAAGCGTTAGGACCAGTAACCTGATCATATACCGCAGTTGGTTGTGGATTAATCAATTCATTAATAATCATTTCACCAAGCATAACAAGTGGGTGTCCTGGTTTCACCGTATTACGAACAGCACGAACAGGTCTTTCAAATGCCTGACGAACAGCAGGAGTAGGACCAGTTTTCACCATCTCAGGGGTGAATGCTTTGATGGGATTCCATCCTTTAATACCAGTGGCACCAGACTTGAATGCTTTGTTTGTTCTAGTAAGTTGTTTAGCATCATCTTTCATAAGATCTTTCCAACTAGCAGTATTTTCAGAAGGAACTCTCATGTCTCTACCTTTATTCCACCATCCGACGAGACCGCCATCTGCCATAGGTACAATTTTACTAGACATTCCTCTAAAATAATTCAATGCGTCACTATTAAACAATTCTACATCGCCCATACCACCAGATGCTTTTGGTTGAGGACCAATCGGAACATTATATTGATCAAACGAGGGTTGCCTCATTTGCATCAATTCCTCTTTAAATGTCAGTGGTCTCGGCACAGAATCAAAACCAATATCACTTCCGAGAAGATCGTCTGCAGACATATTGGTCTCAAAAGATACTCCAGGTTGTTTCTTTGATGAAAATACTTTCCTAATTCTCCTTCCGCCCTGAGACTGATTTCCTTGCTGAAATGCTTGCTGTAAAGATCTTTGATTAAAAGAATCTGTCGCCAAATCTCTACCAAAATCTGCCTGTGCTGCTTGCTCTTGAGCTCTAAATGATGCAGCAGTGCTTTTTATACTACCTTGTCTTTGATCTAATACTCCAGTTATAGATTGCTTTGGTCTGACAGTTGTTGATACTGGAGCAGTCGCTGGTTCTGTAACACGTTGTATTGGCAAAACATTATTAGATGGTGCTGATGTAACTCCAGGTTTTGGTTGTGGTCGCTGTCGGACAAAGCCACCTTTAGGTGGAGCAGTAAGACGGCGATTATTAAAAGATCCAGAGGGAATGGCATCTAAAAATGTCTGTGTAAACTGAAGACTCTTAAGTAAAACTGCATTGAGTCCAGTAATATCAAAA
>CAACVD010000224.1_pt1 | contig 22920 bp, 19 predicted proteins | sample 2381771 | NCBI WGS metagenome assembly CAACVD01 (sample SAMEA5211965, study PRJEB30684) | marine metagenome | biome: Marine; feature: Epipelagic; material: Water | collected 2015-10-15 | depth 15 m
TTGTTGTCAATCCACTGAGACTAGAGTCATGATCACTACCATCCCACAGAAATAAATTATATAACGATAGAGGCTTACCAGTAGGGCTAGAACGCACAGTAGAGTAATAGTAGTACCATCGCATAGGTAATAGATTACAAGAGGCTACAGAGGTATAGGGGGGCCACCATACACCATAGTAGTAATAGGGTACCATAGGGAGCCAAAAAATACGCAGCACAAATTTGACAATCCCTTATCTACTATGCTATACTACTTATGGTAATAAATAAATATTAACAAAGGAGAACGTTATATGACTTTAGACTTTGATACGTTTGTAAGATTACTGACGATCTATAACAAAGAAAAAAAGAAATTAGATTACTTTGACCCATTCCCCGCACAAGAGTACATGATGGATGTGTTAAAGAATTACGACAAGGTTATTGTTTTGAAAGCACGACAACTAGGAATCAGCACCCTCATACGGAGTTGGTTCTTTTATCAGTCTTACTATGATGTAGAGCCACGCTCCTACGGTGTGATTGCACACACAAAGGACGCCTCTGTAAACATTGCTAGTATGGATAAGACCTTTCATGGTAACTTGCCACAACAAATGCAAAAAAATATTTTTAAAAATAATGTTTCTGAGATGGTGTTTGATGATTCAAAAGCATCCCTCCGTTCATTCACAGCATCCTCCAAGGGTGGTACCAGATCATTCCAACTTGATGGTGTTCACCTTTCTGAGTTTGCTTTCTATGAAGACCAAGATGAATTCCTATCGACTATGATGGCTACTATTGGTGCTAACCAGATCATCATCGAATCTACACCCAACGAGATGGGTGACAAGTTCTATAAATTAATTATGGAAAATCTTGCTGCTGAAGATCCAGAGTGGAAGGTTGTATTCTTCCCATGGTATATGCACCCCAACTATAAGACTCCTGTCCCTCCTACGTTTGAACTACGGAAGGAAGAAGAAATTATTAAAGACGAACACGATCTCACAGATGAACAAATATACTGGAGACGTAAACAGATTGCAACTCTAGGTAAAGATAAATTTTATCGTGAATACCCTGCTACCGTACAAGAGGCATTTCGTTCATCAGGGACGCCATATTTCAGCCCTGAGAGCCTTGAAGAGATAGAGCCTATGCCTAACCCTAGGGGAGACCTTAAGACGTATTCTAACGTGGATTTTAACCATGATTACGTTATGGGTGTTGATGTATCTGCTGGGGTTGGAAAAGACTATAATGCTTTCTCCATAGTGGATTGCCAAACACGTCAAGTCGTTTGTCAATATTGGAGCAATAAGATTACACCAGTAAAGTTTGCAGAAGTAATTTGGGCTGAAGGCTTGAAGTGGAATAACGCAAAGGTTATAGTAGAAGCAAACAATGTAGGTCAAGTTGTACTATGGAAACTCAAAGAGTGGAAGTATCCTAAGTTATGGAAAAATAAAAAAGGAAAAGCATTCTATACTAATAACCATACAAGACCTGTACTATTTGAGAATTTAAAAGACTATATAGAGGACGAACTACTATTTAGTTTAAATATAGAAGTTATCAAACAACTAGAGATGATTCAATATGACAAAGGAAAGCCTGTGCACCCACGTAACGGACACGATGATATCGTGATAAGTATGGCTCTGGCTTACTATGTAATTAAGGATATGCCGTTTGAATACGAAACTTCTATTGGAAACATGTATCTTGAAGAGTGGAAGAAAGTTAAAAAAACTAAAATGTCTAAACGAAGTCTACCATGGAACGTCCGTGGTGGAGATGGTAAAGGAGGTTACAAATGAAAGAATACGACATAACATACTTGTGTGACGAACACGAAGAGTTTTGGGATAGCCAACGTGCTGAATTAGAACGATATAAAAATGTATACGAATGTAGGTTTTGGGAAGAAGGATCCTACGGAATGCTATACGGTGGTAACAACAGCCAAATGTCTATACAGACATCTGAGGGTTATGGTTACATCGAATCATTCATTGCAAGTTTATTTGCAAAAAATCCCGCCGTGGTTCTTAAGAAAGGTCTTAAGAACAAAGGTGATGCTGAGAAAGCACAAGAAGTTGCCAATAACTTTTTGCTGCAATGCCGACAAGAGATTGAGAACTCTGCTCGTCTTGCATTGATCTACCCTATGTCCTTTATTAAATTAGTTCCTCAACCTGAGGGAGACATCTATAACAGAGTAATTCCAGTCTCTGTTGCTCCATGGGACATAATCCTTGATCGTGATGCTCCTCGTTTTGACAAACAAAGATTTATTGGACACAAGTATCAGATGCCTATCGAAGAAGCAAAAGATAAATTTGGTGCAAAGAAATTTACCGCCGAGTCCAAAGAACATTATTTTAAAGTTGGCTATGGTATTGATCCTGAATATGGTGATGGACCAGACGCTACTGCTCATTCAGAGTATTCGCAATACGTTTCTATTATTGAGATGTACGATCTCGTGAATGATGAACTTATTTTTTATTGCCCGCATATCCAAAGAGAGAATAAAATATTACAACGAACAAAGTTTATTCCCTTCAGAGATTCTACTGGTAAGCCTGTTGTTCCTATTGTTTCATTATATTTCAACAGAATTCCTAGTCAGCCGTTGTTGGGTTACTCTGCAATGAAACGTGTTTACGATCAACTTTATGAAGTAAACACTATCCGTTCATTCATGGCTAACTCCGTACGCAAAGCATCCAGACAATACCTAGTCAAAGCAGGTGTGTTAGATGAAGAATCTATGGCTCAACTTACATCGGGGATAGATGGTTTGTTTGTGGAGACTGAAGAAGAAGATTTAGATGGAGCAATCAGAGCCATACCACACAACCCTATGCCCACCGAACTTAACGTATATCATAACGAAGTTAAAAAAGATTTAAATAACGGATCTATTCTTGCACCTTTTACTAGAGGTGAGAGCATGGGTTCTAGAACAACAGCATCAGAAATTACAGCATTGGCTGCTTACTCATCATCTGAATTAGGTAGACTTGCTCGTGAGCGTGATGCTATGATTGAAGAGTGTGCACTTAAGTATCTTGCTATCACAGCAACTCTCATGGAAGGTGAGACACCTCAAGTACTTAACATTGGTGTCGATACGTTTATTGTAACAGAAGATGACCTACGTGGTGACTTCGCTGCGTTTGCTAGTGATCAAGGCTCAACACCTTTGTCTGAGACTGTAGCAAAAAGACAACTACTTGAGAACTTGCCAACACTACTTAACTTAGGCGTTCCTAGACAAATGCTTTTGAAAGAAGTTGTACGCACACTGAATTTACCAGAGGACTTTGCAGAAGCAGCCCTCAAAGCAGAGGAGGAGGCCGCTAAGCAGGCTTCAGGTAGAGTGTCGCCTATTGATGCCCCACCAACTCTAGGAGAGGCTATGGCTAATCCTCAGCCCTCTAACATACAAGCATTCTTACCCAAAGATAAAATATCAGGAGAAAACTAAATGAGTAAAAAAAATAAAAAGATTTGGAAAACAAAAAAAGAATTTAACAAGTGGATGGACGCCTATGAAGAACAATGTATACATGGTGTTGCTCGCTTACATAATTTAGACGAGGCTGTAAACAAACTCGTTGAACAAAGTTGCTTGACTTACGCTCAAGCATTTGATAGAGTATACACTATCGACGTACTAAAAGAATTAGGATACCTAGATAAAAACTTCCAAGCAGATGGAAATGTTATATCTATGGAAGATGCAGTCACAGAGATCGATAATAATTTTACACTGATGGTTGAAAAACCTACTAATGATAAACTACTTAACACTGAAGGAGAATAAAGTTATGGCATTACGAGACAAATTTATGGAAGAAGTTCCAACAGAAGGTATGGATATGACTCCACCCCCATCCGCTGATGAAGCAGAGATGGAAGCAAAGATGAATGAAGCAGACGCTGCATTTAACGAAACTATGGATGCTGCTAATCCATCAGGTGATTTTACCGCTGCTGGTATCAACATTCTTATTGACAAGGTGAATGATACTCTAGCATTGTTTGGTGAGACTGAAGAGATCGCCAATGTAGAACAAGATGGTGTATTCCCAACAGAATTAACCAAAGCAATCTCTATGATTGAACGTGCTGCTATTGACTCAGGTGTGTCTGATGACGACATGGGCTTGGGTGAATTACAGAACGATGGTGACTTGAAGATGCTTGCTGGTAAAGTTGCAGCCCTCGCCAAGAACCAAAACTTAAAAACTTTTTTAAAGACTCAAGGCACAGACATGAATGCTGCTTTGATTGTTGGTATTGAAACACCAGCCGCTGGATCTATGGATCAAGCACCCCCTAGTCCTCAAGGTCCCCCAGCAATGGATGATGATGAGATGACTAAACTATTTAACTCAAGAATGTAATTAAAGGAGACAAACTTATGAGCGATAATATCGAAACACCCACGTCTACGGACGGGACTTCAAATTTCCAATCTTACAAAGAAGACGCAGTCGGACGTGTGATGGATCAAATCATTAAAGAAAAAGGAGAACAAGCATATGACACGAACAAAGAAGCCACAACAACAAACACCACCGCTGGGACTAATAGTACTACCAGCAACGAAGGGGCTTCGTTCACGGAGTTTGCCGAAACGGAAATCAACAACCCGAACTTCACCCAAGACCAAACCCACAAGGGATTGGACTACAACAAAATAACATCTGAACTTCCAGATGATGCACAGAAATTACTTGCGAATATGCGATCAGATTACACTAGAAAGACGCAGGAACTTGCAAGAGAACGTAAGGCACTAGAGGCACAACAAGCAGCCCTTGTTAACTCAGAATTTGCCAAGAATATAAAAGAAAAAGCAGAGGCTGAAGTAGCCTTTGATCCGTTCGATGACGCATCAGTGCAAGCAAAGATAGAACAAGAGGTGGCTAGACGCATGCAAGAAATGCTCAACCCACTACAGAAACAATACGAATTACAGCAGAACCAGATGGAACTTGATAAGTTCAAAGCATCCAATCCTGATCTTATGACTTATAAGAAGGACGTTGCCAAGTTGCTTCTGCAAAACGAAAACCTAAGTCTTCAACAAGCCTACTTTATTGTAAAGGGGCAAAAACAGAATGAGAAATCTAGACAACTAGAGGAGGAACTATCATCATATAAGTCCCAAGCCAAAGAGTACGGGCTGATGATTGGTGGAACTTCTAGACCTAGCAAGGCTCCCTCTGTGCCGCAGGCTGTTAAAGACCAAGGAGCCTACGCTGTTTATCAGTGGCTGGCTGCAAACAAATCTAAATAACCCCCCTTGTGGATAAGGCTATCTAGTCAGACCTCGTAAGAGATACCTGCTAAATAAAAACTTAATAATTTAAGCCAATAAATTTCAAATTAATATGGAGGAAAATACAATGGCTATATCAAATGATATTCTCTCGTCAACCCTTCGAATCCTTAAGGATGAGGAAGTTGACAACTTATACAAAGCCACTCCTTTGCTTGATAGTATTAGAAAGCAAGGTGGGGTTGAAACAGTAGATGGTGGATCTAAATTAGATCGTCCGATGATTTTGGCGGAACACTCTACTATTACCCAACTTAGTTCTGGGTATGAACCTATTAACCTAAGTGCTAGTGATGTTCTTCGTCACCAGTCTTACGAATTCCAAAACGCAACTATTCCAATCATCATCACGAAAGTCGAAGAGATGGCTAACAAAGGTCCTCGTGCTATTGTTGACGTCGCTCAGGCTCGTATGAAGGCTGCAATGGGCCAGTTCAAACGTGAGTTTGAAAAGGCATTGGTTGCTGCTTCTTCTACAGTGTTGACAAATTTGTCTTCATTGAACGGTGTTGCTCTTACTACTAACGGATTCTTTGAGAACGAAATCTTCGGATCTCAAACTAACACTGTTGGTGGAATTACAAAGTCTTCTTTCCCAGATGACTTCCAACATCAACTTGGTGAGATCGCTGCATTTACTGCTGGTGGTACAGAAACTATTGATGCTTTGACTGAAGTATATGTTGATGCTCAACTTCGTACTCCAGATGGATCATCTCCAAATTTGATTCTTTGCTCTCCTGACTTGTTCAAGAAGTATAAGGCTCAACTTTATAACAATCAACGTTTCGTTGATGCTGGAACCTTAGACGGTGGTGGAATGCAACTTGCTTTCCATGGTGCTGCTTTGATTCCTTCACCAGTCATGGTTACTCTCAACGCTGGTACTACTAGTTCTGGTTCAATGGGTGCTGCTGCTTATATCGCTGCGTACGTTTTGAACACCAAGTATATCAAGTTGGTTTATGATTCTGACGGTGAATTCGAAATGACAGATTTCATGGATGCGACAGGTTATGCCTCTCGTTACGCATATATCTTTTGTAGAATGCAGATGGTCGTTGATCACCTTGCTTCTCAAGGGCTCATTACCATTAAACAATCACTATAGGAGGAATAAACAATGAGTAGTTCAGATTACATACAAAAAGTTTTCTCAGCAGATGAGATTGCTAGTTCGACTGATTTAGGTCAGTCAAGTACACAAGATTCTAATAGAAATCAAGTAGAGATTTTTATTGCCTCAGAAAATATTGCCGCTGGTGACTTAGTCTCTTTGGACTTAGCAAAAGCAAATAACGGACTTCGTCTGTTGTGTGTTAAAGTTGCAGACGCTACTGACGCATGCCCTGTGGGCGTGGCTGTTGCTGCTGCTACTGCTAACGATAAAGTAGAAGTAGTTATCAAAGGTATTGTGGAAGAAGCAAAAACTAAAGGTGATGTTGTTAACATCGCTGTTGGTGATGGCTTGTACTGCAACACCGCTGGTAAGTTGCATGCCCAAAAGGTTGCTGAAGGTGGTTCTGCCACATTCAACACCAAGGCCCCTGCTGCTGTTGCTCTTGAAGCGTCTACCGCTGATGGAACATCTCGTGTATACATTATCAAAAACTTCTAAGTTATTTATAATTTAGATTATAGAGGCGGGGCCTTCGGGCCCCCCTTTCTTAAAACATTGAGGAGAAACAATAAATGAATTTTAAAGATATGAGAGAATACGTCAGCAATATACTTGACTATAATCCCAATGTGGATGTTTACCGTACCGAAGTAAACAATGTGCTTAACCAAGTTTACGTTACCCACTTCACTGAAAGACCTTGGGAATACGCACAAAGAGAATATGATATTGAGGTCTTAGCAGATCAAACCTTTACAGGTAACGTATGGACGAGAGGAGTAAAAGTAAATCCTAATTCGTCACAAGGCACGTATGGTCCTTTCATGACCTTCGAAGCCACAGCCGCTGTAGATGATATAGAGGCAAATAAAGAATATAATGCTATTTCAAGATTTGATGTAGGTTCTGATTCCTACCTTGTTTTACAAGATCCAGTATATCAACTTGATCAATACGCAATAACACAAGCAATGCCCAACAACACAAGCACTGCTGCAATAGAATTTAAAATGAAACACAGACATGTGAACCTCCCACCTGATTGTATAGAGATACTTGGGGTTGGTTTAAGAGGACGTCAGTCTGGTTTCCGACAGCCGTTTTTTAATTTGGCTAAATATGAAGATGAACACATGGGCTTAGATCTAGATGAAGTAGGCGTTCCGACCAACTGGGTCGAAACAATGCCGATCACTTTGCCAAGTCCACGGAAGAAGCCTAAGTTGGTTGCTGGTACAAAATCAAACAGAACCATCACAGCAGGTGACTATCAGGTTGCTTACACCTTTACAGTAGTCTCAACGACTGAGCGTGGTATTGTAGAGATAGAGTCATCACCAGTCTTTGGTGACGTTCAAACCTTTGCTGTCAATGTAAGTCTAGAAGTTGCAGACATAGAAGTTACAGAAACATATGCCGCACAAATTCCTACCATAGTGTTCCGTGAATTACGTAAGAACATTTATATAAAAACACCAGACACCGCTCACTTTGTAAGAGCCTCTACAATCACTGTAGCACCAGAACAAGATAGTTCAAACACAGTCTTGGGTAACGGCATTGACTTTTCTATGCCTCTACGTTTTAATAACCAAACTAAATTACAAGAGAATGAAGGGACATATAAAACTTTTAGATTGTATCCACGACAAGACTCAGACTACATTTGTAAGTTACGATATCACTATCGACCTAAGATATTGGCTGATGATCAGGACGCCCCTCAGATGCCTTCTGACGCACATTTATTCCTTTGCTATGGTGCTATAGCAGAACTCTTCTACAAGCACTCTAACACCACACAGGGACGCTTGTATGAGGATAAAGCAAAGCGAGAGTTGATGAAGATAGAAAATAAATATCTTACACAAAAAGACAAGGCTCACATCAAGCAAGGCTACAGAAGTTCTGATATGTATTTCGGTAGACCTTTTGTAAGGATTACGAGGGTACCATAATGAAAACAGATGCCAAACAACTATTACCTAAAATAGATGGTGTCTCTCAAACTATTCCTCAGAAACCAGAGGGAGCCTCAGAGATTACCAACTTTACATCTTCCCGTCTAATTAACGGATGGGATAACAGAATAGGCATGGAGCCTATTTGGACGCAGTATGAGAATGCAGGCAACTGGGGCACCTTTGCCTCATGTGTTAAAATTCATTCTGTTTTTTGTTGGTCAACCCACAAAGGTGCTAAGTCTTACTTGCTCTACGAAGAACAACAGAAGACTGCTACAGATGTTAGATCATCTGTCTCATTAAAATTCTTTTTATCAAACGGACCACAAGCAACAACTATCGACACAAACAGACAAGTACCAGCCTCAGATATGGTTGGATCTTACTATGAGCCGTTTGGTAGATATCTGGTTATTGTCAACGGACAAGATGAATCATACAAGTTTGATGGATATAAATTTGTTAAACTAGGTTTCTCTACTTTGCCAAGTCCTCCTCGTCCTTGGGGAGTAAAGGTTGGTAACACATTAGACAATGCTGATGAGGATCTAACTATAATTCCAATGAGACGTTTCCCTCCGCAGTCTGGTACTGGGCTGGTAACAAACGACATCTCTACATCAGGAGAAGGTTTCCGTGATGACTTTAGATTTGCAAAAGGTTTGGGAACTACCGCTGACGGCAAGACTAACACCTACAAATACGTTGTAACTTTTGTTAAAGAAGATGGATCTGAATCACAACCATCACCTCCTAGTGAACCAGTAACATGGCTTGGTGATGCTACTGCTAGACGTCAAGGTGTATGGGTTGAAGATATACCTAGAGGCAATCAAGACGAAGGTATTGTAGCAAGAAGAATTTATAGAACAAAAAACACAGGACTAAACAACTCTGCTGTAGAAACAGATAGTGTTGTAGAAGATGAAGTTTATTATTTTGTAACACAGATTGACAATAATGTTGATCGACATTTTTTTGATATCGTTCCAGACACTGGGTTGGGGGCGTTAGCACCCAGAGATGATCAAAGTGTTTTTATGCCTGCACGTCCAACTATGGCTGCAACGTTTAAGAATAGTCTTTTCATTAATGGGGGGGAGGGTGACGGTGGTACGCTCTTTTACTCTGTGGCGGGTAAACCTTGTCAATATCAAGCCTTAGATTATTTTTCTATTGGCTCTACTGATGGTGGTGAAATTACAGGATTAGAAAACTTTAATGATGTCTTACTTGTATTCCGTGAAGAGGCTATTGATTTAGTTACAGGTAATCCTATCGATGGATTTAAATATGTAAATTTGATCAAAGGTATTGGATGTCCTTCTAGACATGGTGCTGTAAATGTACCAAACGTTGGCTGTATGTTTATCAACAAAGATGGCGTGTATATTTTACAAGGTTCAGCAGGAACTAGTGGATCTAATATACAAATAAAAAAGATTAGTGACGACATTGACTCTCACATCTCTAGACTGAATGCACATCAACTATCGAAAGCCCAAGCAGTATATTCAAAGAAGTGGAAAGAAGTTCATTTCTATTGCTGTATGGATGGCTCACAAGAAACTAACGTTGGTCTAATCTTTCACTTGGACCACGCCGGCTGGTCCTTTAGATCAAGTGAATTCAAAGTCAACGTTGCTACAACAAATGTTGAAGGTGAAATTATTTATGGATCATGGGAAGGCTTTTCTCCAGCAGCACCAAGTACTAACCCAGATGAATGTGGATTATATTTTGTGTCTGGTAAAAGATCAGGAGGAACAACCTTTAATACAAGTGCTGATGCTATCCAAGATCTACCAGCATTGACAAGTAAATTTGTTTCTATCGAACATGACTTTGGTTATGGACCACAAAAGAAAGCAATAAAATATTTATATCTTTATGCACTGGGTGAAGGTGATAACACAATGCCAATAAAATATTATGCTGATAGAGATTACAAATCACCTATAACTTCTGATGCTAAAAAGTTTCAACCTCCAGAACTTGCAGATCTTAATGTCTACGGTACAGGAGTATTTGACACAGCAGTATGGGAGAGAAAAGATCTAATTACATTACGATACGACATAGCAAATAAAAAACTTTCTTATTTTAGATTCGAATTTGAAACGAGCAATGATCTTCAACTAGTTGGATACTCCTTAGAATTCAACACTGATGGTATGAGAACAAGGGCTGGTAAAAAATAATGAAAATAATTTGGAGTGAGAACCATATAATGTATTGCTATGGTTATACAAGGAGCAAACAAAATGCCTATTAAACCTAAACAAAGAGAACTAAGAGATAAGAATGTTACTGAACCTAAAGACTTTGATCAAGAATATGATTCCTTAAAGGGAATCATGAATGGAGGTCTTGATAGAGATAACTTACCAGTGGCTGGTATAGATGCTCAGAGGTTTAGAAATAATACTTTCTGTAGTTACTATACAAAGTATTTTAAATTAGATGAAGATGTAGTTGGAAGTCCTATTAGTGAAAGATCTACTACAGGAAACTTTGATAATATTCCTGCTCAGACTTATAATACCTATGCTGGTGGTTGGTATGAGAGTTCTAACTCTTTAGTCATTCCTAATATAAAAGAAGGTATGTGTCAAGTAGAATTTAATTTTTATTATATAATGAATAAATTAGCACTTGCTGGTTTTTCTACTGCTGCAGCATCTCCTACACCTTCTATTACTAACGGTGATGTAGGGTTTTGTCAAGTCCAACTATTACATAATGGAAACGTTATTGCTGATAGTGCTAAGATGGCAAGAAACTTACAGACTGTTCATCTATGTGCTTCTATTCCAGTGCAAACAGGTCAATCAACTTTTAGTATTGCTTGGAGATTTAATTCTAGAAAAGTACATACAACATCATGGCCACTTAAACAAGGTTACTTCTACCTCACAGGTGGTAATCTTATGGTTATAAACTACTACAGGTAAATAAAAATGAGTACAATAAAAAATGATTCTTTTCAAAAATCTTATGGAAGTAAAATTCTTGCATCAGAAGTCAATCAAAAATTTATAGATGCTGAGACAGCATCAACTTCAATAGATAAAGACAACATCAGATCTGAAGGTGTAGATAGAGTAAACATTACAGGAACTCCTGTAGTAAAGGCTATGCAATATTCTTGGAATAATTACAGGAATGCTTCAGCAGGTGGGTTTGCTTACACGTTTCATAATGATAGCACAAGAGCAGGAACTCCAACTCAAGTTGGTATTCATCAACTTTCACACACAGGTACAGGTGGCTCATCTGTCTTGTTTCTTACATCTGATGGAACTAACACAGGGACTCCTACCACTCTTGCTCTCGGAGATCTATTAAGATTAAAATTTAGTTTTAATTTTTATGCAGATAATACTTTATTTGATTCTCAGAAGAGTGTAATTCCTACAACTCAATCATCAGCGTTTATAATATTCCCTGCTTACAAAAGTACATCAGGTGGTTCTTGGAATGCTTTCCCTCATGGTATCGACTGGCTACAATATGGATCTACTAACGGACCTGTCTTCAATACGGTGACTGGAGTTGGATCTACTTTTGTTTGTCCTTCTACTGATAGTCCATCAACAGTGGATAATACAAGAGACGATGGTATCATTGTAGTTACAACAGATCATTTAGTTTCTTCAGATAACTCAACAGGGATCAAAGAGATACAAGCACACGGATGTTTGAATTTACCAATCAGAGGATTTAATTCTTTTAATATTCACACCATAGGTTTCTGGATGATTGGACCTGTAAAGTTTCATGACACTGCACCGTTCAGTGGTGGAGGTAGAGGATGGGAAACAGTAACAACTAGTGGTGCTTCTTACATTGCTAGAGTTGAGCGTGGTAATTTCATGGCTCAAGTACTACAAAAAGGGGAGGGCGTTATTCCATGAGTTATTCAAAACCAAACACATTTGCTACAGGTGATGTTGTCGATGCTGCTAAGGCAGACGAAAACAATGAAGTCTTACGAAGATATATAAATACTTCTATTGCTTCTGGTGATATTGCAGCGGACACACTAGCACCAGAACATCTAATGAAGGGGACCTACAATGGGCTTCTAAACCAATATCAAATGATCTCAGGGTTAGTGGGTGGAAAGAACTATCTGTTGGCTCAGCGTCAATCTACGGGCATCTGTCATAGTCCTTCGGGTATGGGTGTTCCTGAAGATCCAACATATGTGTGGCTATCGAATGGAGGAATTACTTTTTTTCTAGAAGAAGATGCTGATGTTTTATTTCAGTGGTATGCACAACCATATACAACTCCGTTGGATGGTAGCAAATATAGAGCAGCAAGATTTTACATTGCTGTTGACGACAACGTATTTTTTACAACTAGACAGAAGACTTGGTCAGAGGTTAAGTTACCTTACAAGACCAGAAACTATACATCAAATTTTCATATGGCAAAGAGCATGTCTGCTGGATACCATACATTTGCTTTGAGAGGTTTCACAACAGAAACATATTCTATGTTTGTGGCTTGGGGGTTTACCCTTGAAGCATTTTATAATTTACCCACATCAGCGAGTGATCCTCCTGATGTACCAGATGATCCTACAGATCCATCGTTGCCAGATTAACAGGAGGAAACTACTATGGCTTTAACACAAGAACAAAGAGACGCACTCGCAATGGGTGCACAAACAGCAGGGTATGGTGCCGCTATCGGTGCACCTATTGGTGGTCCAGTCGGGGCTGGTATCGGTGCTGGAGTTGGCTTCCTTGGAGGAGCAGCAGGTTCATTGCTCTTCGGAGAAGGAGAATCTGAATATGAAAAACAACGTCAAGAAGATATTGCTGAGTTGAAACGTCGTCAAGAGATGGGACTACTTGGACTTACAGAAGAAGAGAGATCAAATTTATCTGCTCAACTTATTGATCCTATTCGTGCCAACCAACGTCAACAACAACTACAAACACTCGGTGCTATCTCAGGCATGGGTGGTGGACCTGCTGATGTTGCAAGGTTTGGTATAGGGCAAGAGCAACGTATAGCGGAACAAATGCAACCTGCTCTTACAGAGATTGCTCGTGCTGATCTTGCTAAACAAAAGATGGAAGAAGAACGTCTACGTGCTTTGCAGAGAGAACAAGATAATCAACTCAAGAAAGAAGAGCAGATGAGACAACAACAAATTATGCAAGGCATGGCTATTGCTGGTAAATCTCTTATGGCTTTCTCTGCTGCTGAAGGACAGGCTGCTGCGGCTGCTGCCGAACAAAAGGCTCTGCTTAGAATTCTAGGTGGTGGTGAAGGTATCTCAGGCGAAGCGGCACAAGGTGCTGACGCATTATATAATTCTATCTATGGACAATCTCTTACGGGAAAGTAAATAGCCCTGCTGTAACACCGCAGGCTCAAACCCCTGTGGCTCCAGTAGGGCAAGAATCTTTCAATAATTTAAATTTACAATCTATTGAAGGTAGGGCAACTCCACAAGAACTAGCAAACATAAATGCTTTCTTGGGTGGAGATCCAAATGCAACATTCACAGGACCTCCTCCACCTTCAGTAACGGATGATATTGCTATGCCTAATTTAGCATTTAATCCTTTGGTACCTATACCTCAGACACCTGAAGAAATAGAGAGAGAAAGAATTATAGAAAACATAGCAGTACTAGACTTAGGTTTGGATGCTACTGATGGGGAGTATGCTGAATATGCCAAGGCTTTTGAAGATGCCTCTATCAATGTTTTGATGGAAGCACAAGGAAACAGAGAAAGAGAAGCAGTGTTAATGCATAGTCCTGATGGTGGATATGAAATAGATTATCGTCAACCTGTTGGAACACGCATGGAGATGCTTGATCTAACTCAAGAAGACATCAGAGCCATAGGTGCAGAGATGGGATTAGAGTCCCAAGGGATTACTGAATTTAAAATGACACAGAAAACACAAGAGATTATGGAGCAAAATAGACTAATTAGTGAAGTAGAGATGGAGTTTGAAAAATTAAATATGCTTGATCTGCCCGCTGCTATTCAAACTATAGAAGCCCAGAAGAAACTTTTGAATGATCTAGTTGACGAATACGAAGAACTATACAAACAATACGAGGAGTACGACAATGAGTAGAGGTGTATCATATCTTGCCGCATATAGATTGGCAAAAAAAGAATCACAACAGATTGCTTACAAGCAAGCGTTGATGGAAATAAAAGACTTGGAGGCTAGAGCAAGAGCATATGCTGGCGTGATAGAATCTTTGGATGATCAAATTTTAGAATATAATAAACTAAAAGAAAAGGTTATTGCAGAACAAGACCCAAAAGTAAAGAACGAAATCTTACAAGCAGAGATTGCCTTGGCTCAAGTCAACGAACGTAATGCTGGTAACAAGGTTGCTGCTTACCGTTATGCTGATGAAAGGTTTGATGCTCCATCACGTACCGATGCACAGATTGCTAATTTCTCTGGTGATAGGCAGACTGCTTATACAGGGAATGTTTCTACATTGATGAATAAAGTTAAGGCTACTCATGGCTCTGTGTTCTCAGGCTTAACACCAGAACAACAACAAGATGCTGCTATAAAATTATATGATGCTATTATATCAGAAGGTAACGCTGCTCGTCGTGGCTCTGGTTTGTCTGGCTATAGTGCTGCTGATGATACAAATATTAGAACATCATTGGCACAGATGATTGGAAAAACCTCGCCTGCATTTGTATCTCGTGCTTCTCATCGTGACTCCAAAGAAGATTACATTGATGGCGTATTGGGAGAAGCCGTTGGTTCGACTAGACGACTACGTGCTGCTATCGACACAGCATCACAAGCAGGTGTAGTAACGCCAGATACACTGGACACAGTCCTTACAGAAGTTGCTATTGCTGCCGCAGCAGATGGCTTTGATGATAACGATCAGTCCTTGTTGATGTCTGGTATCGCATCACTCTATCAGCCTAACTCTATTATCGAATATGATATTGATGGCAAGAAGACTAAAGTTAAATTTGGTGAAGCATCAGAAGAAGAAAGACAAAAGTACTTTGAACAAAATAATATTCCTACAACTATCGATGAGTTGTTTGCACGTAGATCTATTGCTTCAGATCCAAGAGTTATCCGTTCACGTAGAACAGGAGATCAACTTACAGAGATCAAGACAGAGGTAGCAGGATTACAAGCAAGACGCACTAGAGCAATCTCACAGCAGATAGGAGCAACGCAAGAAGTTGCTGATAGAAAAGTCCCAGAGAATTTGAGAGAACGTCAAGCAGAACTCTTTGGTCAAACCCTAACAACCAAAGAACAACGCAAGCAACTAACACCAGAGCAGATGCGTAGAGTCGCTGGTCTAGAAGCAGGTGCTACAACAGCCGCTGAAGAAAAGTTATCTGCAAAAGAAGAAGAGTTGGCTACTGCTCGCATGGCTGGATCAATGACACCAGCACAAATTAATTCTTATCGTGCTATGGCTGCTGCTGTTCAAGCACAGAAAGATGAACGTGAGATTGAGTTAGATGAATTACAAGAAGATGTGTATGCTGCTATGAGTGAGCAACTTAAATCTGGTAATATTACAGCACAAGATGTTTATGGAAAAGCAGAACAACTTGGTAATCAAATGGGTGGACTTGCTGATAGTCAAAGAAACTTTGCTCAAACAGTAGCATCAAGAATTTATCTAGACATGTACAATGATCTTGAAGCAAGCATGCCTGCAAAGACACAAGAAGTTTTAGATAAAGAGTTCCCACCAGAAGATGGTAACACCGTACCAAAAAGAGGAGTAAAGAAAGCCTTCCCAGAAACAGGCGACCCAACTAAATTTGATACAGGCTTTTAAATAAAGGAGAACTTAATATGCCAATACCTAACACCGCACCAGAATACATCCCAGCGGATGTAAGAGAAATGTATAATCTTTATGTTGCCGAGGGCAAAGAAGATTATATTCTAGAATTAGAAGAGTTGTATGCTCCCAAGGCTGAAGATCAGGTACAAGAATTACCCGAAGAATTCCAGATAATTAACGAAAGAAACATCTTTGATTCGTCACAGGTAGGTAAGCCTACCCCTAAGCCTCAGAGACGTGATCCGTTCCAATCCTTTGCAAATACGCCAGAGAAACAAGCAGAATTACGACGCACCAATGATGCTCGTATGTTGATAGGTTCTGGTACATTAGAACAAAGAGCCATCGATGATCAAGAAAAGTTCAAAGCACAACAGCAAGAGCAAGCACTTAACAAACTTCTTACAGGTAATCCAGAAACTTTTTATGATAAAGTTATTGCTGCTGGCGTTGTAGATCCTGCACTCTTACCAGCATTGAAGAAAGCAGATAGAAATATTTACAATGTTTTAAGCGAAGAAGAAACCAAAGCATTCCGCACACGTTTGCTTATGGATATCGACAAGGGCGTAGATCCTTTTACAGCACAACAAAATGCTTATGTCAAAGTACAAGAAATTAAAAAAGCACAGCGTGTTCCAGCAGGTTTCACCACTCCTCCAGTAAAGTCTGGAGATACCAAGATGACCGATCCAACCTTTGGTCAACAAAGAACACCCACCTTGGGTGAAGCATTTGGTCGTCAAACATTTAAGACTGAAGAACAAGCAGCACAAGAGAAGATACGTTTACAAGATGCTGATAGAATTAAGTCACAACTCTACTCCATGTTTGCTAACCAAGCAGTGGGAGAGTTTGCCAAGGAAGGTAAGCGTGGAACGCCACAAGAAGTTAGAGAAAGAGCAGATCAAATAGAAAAGAATTACATCGAAGGAGATTTGCTTAAGAACTTTATAGTTCAAACTAAAGATGATTATATTAGAGCAACAGGAATTTCAGGAGATGATTTTAGAAACAGCCCAGAAGCCAGAGAAGAAGCAAGACAACTAGCAGAATATTTGTATAATGATTTTCTTTTTAATGTTTACCCTGAACGTGGTGGTGCACAACCAGAAGAGCCATCGTTTCTCAAAGAGGTAATGACTGAGACTACAGACGAAGGTGCTATTGTAGAATCAAGAACATCGCAGGCTTTGCGTGGATTAGGTGGACTAATTCGTCCAGTAACAGAAGCAGTGTCTGATGTAATATCTTACGAGGTAATTACCGATCCAGTCACAGGAGAAGTAACATATCCTGAAGGAACTCCGCTACCTTTACAGCAACCAATGAACGTAACGAAAGAAAGAAGTGAAATGGGATACACAGATCTTATTGCCTCAGACGTCGCTAGTGGACGTTTCTTGGGTGAGGACTATATGCAGATGCCTATGCTTACAAACGCACTAGGAGACGAGAATGCGGCGATCCTAGGGCTGGTTACAGAGATAGGTCTACCCATCACACCTCTTGGTATGGTTGGTCCTACTCTTAAAGGAACAGCAATGGGTTCATCAGCCTTGGCTTACTCAGCAAGAGGCACCGCTAAATTACTGGAAAAAACAGGGCTGGACACAGCAGCAAAGTATGTTGGTAAAGCAGATGCTACCATGACTGGTGCTGATAAACATTTGCGTAAGATGGCTGAGGTTGCAAATCAACCTGTAACAGAAGTTGCCAACTATGCTATGAAAAGAAAAGCAGCAAGTTTACGTAACGACATGAACCTTACACCTGAAATGTTTGAGGTAGCACAAAAGAAAGTAGCAAAAGAATTAGATGTACTATACGCTGCTGATGAAGTAGATCTTGCTAAGATTGAAAAGACACAAGAATTATTAAATGACTTACAAAGAACGGCTGATAATTTCAGCACAATCAAACCAAAAGACTTGCCAACCTCTATGGAGTTTGGAATGAGTGACGCATTGGCTAGAGTAGGGGCTGAACTAAAGCCAGAAGCCAGAGCAGTGTTTAACGACATCATGACTACACACAGACTTATGAATGAAATTTCTAATGAAGCAGCAACAGGACTACGAGGCTTAATGAATGCGTCATCAGATTCACCTTACTTCCGTAAAGTAATTCAGTCTACAGTCATGGATATCATAGAGCATGGTAACTTTAACGAACAAGCCAAAGCATTTCAATACCTATCCAAAAATACTTATATGCCTGATGGAGATTTTTCTAAAATTTTAGGACAATACTTGGCTAATGAAAGTATCCTCCCAAGAATTAAAAGTAAAGTTATTGAGGATTATATCCGAGACTACACCTTCAACATGCTACCAGAGAATTATATTTTTATTTCTCCCAAGGCTGTTGTCTCCGCAGCAGCATATAGAAAGAATGCTCCTAGAGTTTTTCAAGAAACAAATGATTTTATGAAAACATTAGAGCCAGAGATCGTTGGAGAGAACATTAGAGTTACATTGTCTGAAGATGCTGTTATCGATATAACTACACGAATGAGAGATAACTATGGAGTTATTGCCAAGTCACCTGTCTACAAAAAAACATTAAATAAAATTAAAGAAGGCACAGTAGAACTTACTCAAGAAGAATTTAACTTTGTGCAGTCTGCTGTAAGAGAACAGATATTTGCTGAATTTGCTGAGGGATCTTACATTACTCCCAGACGTGCTACTCAAACAGCCATCGAACGTGCTGACGTACCACTGCCTAGACGTAAAGATTTAGGAAGACTGATTAGAACTACAGCAAGAAACTTGTTCCCTGAGAAGGTTCAAAAGTTTTTTAGCACCAACTCTATTGGTTACTCAAAGGCTTCACAATATGGATTGGCAAGAGCATTGCAGGAAACAGAGCAAGAGTTCTCAAACTTTACTATCAGACTACAGCAGAAAGCACAGAGAGCCTTAGCAGCCAATGATCAAGATGTAGGACGTGCTATAAATTCTATGCTGTTAGAAGCCAAAGGGCAGATGGGATACACAACCAACAGAGATTTATTTTACTACATGCTCAAAGAAACTTTTGATACATCTGGAATATCTGACGATGTACTTACGTCATTTGTTTTTGCTAGAGTTTCAGAAGATTCATTGGATCTTGTTGGAGACTTTAATAAATTATATGATGAGTTTGTCAAAGCCTATCCATCAAAAGAAGCATCAACGGTAGGTGGTAAAATTATAGAAAGAAAAAATACAGCAGTAACTTTTGTTCAGACTATTGCCGAAGGTGAGAAGCAGGCTATTACAGCAAAGATCTATGCAAGTATGGAAACAAATTTTCCTGATATGTTTTTCAAGATGCCGAGGATCAAACCCTCTGCACCTATACCTGAAGCAATGACACCACAGACACTACAAAGAACTTATCAAGCAGCAGAGCAAGAAGTCATAGCCATGAGAGCATTGGGAGAAGAAGGTGTAGGATTAAACGAAGTTAATGCAGCAGCAAGATTCGCAGCCTTTGATTTAAACCAGAGCATTAGCCGCAGTGTTGTCAAAGCAATCTCACCAGATGAAGTTAACCAAGTTGCTTTAGCAGAACAGAAACGATACATCAACGCTATGATCTCTGATCTATACGAAGGTGGTGAGGAAGCATCCAAGTATGCGTTGGGTGAATTAGCAACAGAGGGACAGGGCTTCTTAGGAACTAACGTTGCTCGTCTACTAATCACACCACAGAATGTAAGAAAAGTTAAGGCAGCACTACAAGGTGTCGATGAAGATTACATCAGAGCCTACGTTGGTACAGTAGACGAAGACTTCTCTACTCTAGCAAGAGCAGCAGACATTGCTGAGGAAGATGAGTTGTTTGGTATGGCTATATTACAGAGTTATCGTGATGGTAACTTCCAAGCATTACAGGAAATTACAGGCTTTAAGCCAGTACAACTTATGCATAATCTAGAATCAGTAGGCTTTCCAAAGATTACAACCAAGTATAACTTTGAGTCTTTGCGTCCTACATTGGAGAGCATCAATCCAGAACAAGCCGTGCTTGCCTCAACAAGAGATATCGAAATGCTCAAGGCACTACAAGAAAAAAGTATTGAAGGAACATTGGGGCAGAGTATAGATATTCTATCTCGTAAGTCTGATAGTCTTGGATCTTTTGCTTTGAGTTCAGCAGGTTACGCTGTGGTTGCTCTCAACCAATCTATCAAGGGCGGCATGCTTGGTGGGGTGTTAGCACCTACAGGCAAGTACGTAACGGTGAACGCTGTTACAGCACCTTTCATTATGGCTTACACTGCACCATCTATCATGGGTGCAACGTTTGGTAAATTACTAAAAACAGGTGGGGCTGTTGTTGCCAATCCTTTGTTGGCTACATTCAAGACTGCTGCTCAAGCAGGCTACATTCCTTCTAGTGCTATGGGAGTATTAGGTGGAGCCTTTGCTGGTGGGTTTGCTGCTGGTCCTGCTGGTGCCTTAGCAGGAGCCATCGGTGGAGGACTGACTACAACAGGAGCCGTAACAGCAGGTAGATACATTGAAGCAATCATCAAGGCTGGAGGCAATGGAAGAATTACTGATATCTTGTCAACATATAAACCAGAAGCAGCAGCAATCAAAACAATAGACGGTAGAATTTTTACACAAGCAGAAGTAAAGGCTATGTTAGAAAGAAATAATATTATGTTCTCTCAGGTAAACTTTGAGTTTGGTCAATCTGCCTACAACACTATGATTCGCCAGATGGGAATTAACGCCACAGGGAAACAAGTAGGACACGTTCGTAACGCTCTGAGATGGCTGAGACCAGATCGTCCTAACTTCTGGAACACTATTGCTCTTGAAACAGATAATGCTTTTCGTACGCAAGTCTTTGCGGATGCTCTTTACTTAGGTTACACTGAGAAACAAGCAGCAGAATTTGCTCGTAGATCTTTGCTTGACTATTCAGATATGTCCAAGGCAGAACAAAAATACATAGCACAATACTTTTTATTTTATTCTTTCATGCGTCAGTCATTCGTAGAAGTAGCAGGAGCCTTTGCCAAAGGTGATCCAACATCTATGAGAAACATTGTTGCCGCTGCAAGATACGGACAAGAGCAAAAGAAGATTGCTAACACAGATGAATTATTTATAGACGAGAGTTACAAGTCAAAGGCTATGGCTTCTGTCTGGACACAACTAGGAAAATCCTACGATGAGACTATGACGCTACACTATGGTCCAGCATTTCCTTCAACGGAATCATTCATGCAACTTGCCAATACATATTTCTTTATCTATGACACAACATTCTCTGACTATAACGTTCAGGGTGGGGCTGTAAATGAGTTAACAGATATTTTAATTCTAAAAGGTAACCCAGTATTACAGCAGGTATTACAGCAAGGATCAAAGAAATTTCGCTCTGAAAATGCACCGCACGGTGTTGTCCCTGTGAGAGAGGTTATCGCCCTAAAATCATCAGGAACTTTCCCAATGGCTGAGAGTTTCTTTGAACTAGAACCTATACCTCAAGATGAGATGAGTGTTGGTAGACCAACCTATCCAGTCGAAGGGCAAGAAACAAATATTCAGTATCGTATCTCTTCCAAGAAAGGATCAAAAAGATATTTATTATTTAAGATTGGATTGCTTACATCAGGAATGGATCGTGGTGTTCAAGACTGGGCTGCTACTACAGCAGAGAAACTAGAACTTGAAGGTGCTAGACTCAAGAGGTACTCTGATGGTAACATGTATCTAGAAGCAGCAGGACTATCAACACCTATCGCTGTTCCTAATTACTATGTGCAGAGAGATAGAAAAATAAAACAGATCGTAAAAGAACTTAGAGCGGAGCAAGATTAATATGTCGTCAACAATGAACTATAGTTTCACACTATTAGATACACCAGTAATATTCACCAATGCTTATAATATAGCGAAGGTATGCAGTATACACCTAAATTCGTCATCTACTTCATTTACACAACAATCAGGTAAAGACTTTCTTGGCAACTTACAAGGTCTGAGAATCCAAGGGACTGCTAGTTATGCGTCCTTACCAGCCAATAATCTTACTGGTATAGAGGTACAGGCATACAGGGATGTTGCTGGTACAGAGTTGATACTTGCTCCTACTGTAGGGATCATCTACCCCGACATGGGCGGAGGACAACACACAGGCGTTTTCTCCCTAGACTTAATTATAAACTTGGCTCCGAGTGATGAGTTGTTTCTATTTATTAAAACAGTGTACATCAAGCCCGACAACTCTGTTGTTGCAGCAGATGCTAACGCTACGTTTACTGTTACAGAATTAGAAACTACTTGCAGGAGATACTAACAATGCCTAGATTTAACAACGACAGGTTCAATAACTCTGTCGCATTCCCTAATAGTAGGGGCTTAGAAAAATATCAAGAAAACTTGTCAAGCCAAGCAGATGGTTCTAACACATCTTTCACCGTTGCTAACACCATCGATGAAAACTCTTTAGAGGTTTCTGTTAATGGTTTGATATATACTAAGGCTGACGGAAACGTTAGTTTTACTGAGGGAGAGAAAGTTTTTACTATCTCGTTTGCACCTCAAAGTGACGACATTGTCGTTGCTATTTATAACTCATACGAGTAATTTTACTCGTTGTCATATAACTCATGGAGGGTATAAATTATGGCTTTA
>CAACVD010000330.1_pt1 | contig 22895 bp, 26 predicted proteins | sample 2381771 | NCBI WGS metagenome assembly CAACVD01 (sample SAMEA5211965, study PRJEB30684) | marine metagenome | biome: Marine; feature: Epipelagic; material: Water | collected 2015-10-15 | depth 15 m
ATAATTTATTTTTTTAAAATATTTTAAACTAATTTAAGAATTAGTCTATAATACAATATATATTATGACGCCTAAATTAAGAATGTATAAATTTTTGGTATATAACACAAACAGCGGAGAAGCAGTAAAATTTCATAATACAATGGAAATATGTAGTAAATTTGGAATAAGTAAGGGTACAATCTACAATATTATAAATAATAAGTATAGAAATAAACCAAATAAATTGACTAAATACAATATACAAAGTATTAGAGAACCTTACATCACAACCAAATAAAAAATATACAAAATATTTTACAAAATTATTTTATATATATATAATAAATGAGTGATAATGAGGATGAAATATTTGAATTAGATGGCATAAATATTAATATAGAACCAAGAGAAGATGACTCACCAGTAGAAGAAAGCGAACCAAGCACAGAAGAAGAAGAAGATCCGACACCATCACCGGAACCAGTCAAGAGGACAAAGACAGGACGAGTCAAAAAGAAGGCAAGCCCGAAAACCGCCGAGAGATTACGGAAGCAATTGGCCGCAGGGCGGGCCAAGAGTTTAGAAACGAGGCGAAAAAATAAGAAGTTAAGAGAATTGGCGAAACGCAAAAAAATGGATGAAGAAGACCAAAAACTATTAGAAGAATTACAAGAAAGGAAAAGCAACGCAGAATTAAGGGAAGAAATAAAAAAATTGAAAGAACAAATGAAAAATAAGGAAATACCGGAGGAACACCAAGAACTACCGCCAAAACCTATGAAAAAAAACACCATAAAAATTGATAAAAAAGAAGACCTGCCCCCAGTAGTTCAAAGGCGTATAAAATCTCATTTACCCTTTGGCGGTGCTTTCTTTAAACCTAAATAAATTGTATTATTTAATATCATTATTTAAGTAGTTTTGAACTAATATAAAATATAGTATAAAATGATGAGTCAAGAAAACATAAACCGAACTTTTCAACAATATTTAACCGGCAATTTAAGTGCCCCTGATATTGTCTATTTTTTAAGTGTTGTTTTACAGGATGATCCAAACCCCAACCACATAAACCACTGGGCAAATTTTCTTGTAATTCGGAGAATGCCACCGGAAGACCGCCGGCAATCTCTTATTAGTTTTGGATACTTACCCCAAGAAGTTGATAATATGGGCAGCTTTGAACAAATGGCAGCTTTATATTTTTATAATCCTAATTAAGGGGTTATGGGTTCAAATCTGCTGTTTAAATACATTTCTTTTTGATTATCTGCCGTAAAATTTACCACCATAAATGAGTGTTTTTCGGCGGTGTTTTCTCTAAACATTTTTATAAAGTCTTTTTTTTTTTCAAGGTAGTTGAAGTCATCGGCGATGAGTTCGAGTTCCTTTTGTGAGGTATTAAATAGAATCGCCCCTGTGACGTTGGTTCTTATATTTGTGCCCAATAGTGAGTATTTCTGACTACAATATATAGAAGATAAATTCAGGTGTCTACCATTCATTATCATTTTTGATATTATACCCCCTTGTGTTTTTTTCAAATGTGAGCCATAGGCAACATCATCAAATATTATTATTTTGTTGGATGGTTTTTTTCCTTCGTCTATTTCTTCCAAAAATTCATCTTCCAATTGATCGTATAATATCTCGAGTTCTTCTTCATCATACGGCATATAATTCTCTTTTGGGATGTCTTTCTCAGTCATTAAAATTTTATATTTGTTGTCAAGTTTATTATTTGATATTATAAAGATATTTGGTCCGGAAAATGAAGATTTATAAAAAGTAGACCTCAATAATAAATTTAAAATAAAGTTTGTTTTACCGCTTAATTGTGACTTTCCATTTACTAATAACCTCATAGGGAGGTCAAATAAATCCATTTTAGAATAATAAGAGTCCGCCTTATCTTTTACTTTTAATATGGTTTTTTTTTCCATTATATCGTATAATATAAAACTATAAAATAATATTAAATATTATATGGATGTTGAAGAGGTAAATTTGGATATGAGTTCTCAAAATTATTTGGAAGCAATGGACCAATTAAACAAAAAATTTAAAGAAGTTGAAGATATACAAAAAAAAGCAACAGAAAAAAAAGATGAGTTAGTAAAAGAAATATTAACTATATACGGCGTAGTTCGGATTTTAGACAATTTGGTCAACAATTCTTTTGAATGCCCCCACGAGGTACAGGTTTTAACAGATGTTCTAAGGGGTCATATTTCAAGTATATATGACGAGTTAATTTAGTCTTTTTTTAAATATACGCTTTTTTGTGTTGATTCGGAGTGATCCATTTGTTCGGCAATTTTCTTGGCTTTATTTACTGCCTCTAAATCTATATTTTCTGTCACAAATATATTTCGTAATAAATTTAAAGTGATGTTTTTTCCTGTTGGTTTAAATATTTTGGTGATGTATTTTCCTAAACCATTTGAAGTCATCGGTCCACCCTTACTATTCAATAAAAAATTATCCGTTTTATTTATTTGAAGCCATTTATTCAATATACTATTTATATCCTTTGGGATTAAAACTTCTTTGGCTCCGTTCTGTTTATCTGTTTTATATTGGTTAAATATGAAATACTTTTTATTTCTGCCCATATTCAACAAAAAATTATTTTTTTTGTCGTCTTGTTTTCTTGTCGTGATTATTTTCATATTTGAAAAATCCAACCTTTTTGGGGGTTGTAATAAATACAAGGCACTAACCAAATAAGGTTGAAATCCTTTTATAGTGTCTGTGGCATTTTTCTTGTAATTTTTCATTACCTTTTTTAATTCTGCTATACTGGTCCAATTCTCTTGTTGTTTTTCTGTTTTTTGGTGTGAGCCTATAAACTCGTTATATTGTTTGTTTCTCTCTTCTAATTCTTGGCGGTATTTCATCTCTACCGAGTCAAATTCCTTTTTTTGAAAAGCACTCAAAACAACTAATATGGCGGTGAGTTTATTTCTTTGGGTTGGTAATTTAAATTGATCAATTTTTTCCATTATTTCTTTGTGATTTTTTAAAAAATTTAGATTTTCAATATTTTTATCATCGTTTAATTTCTTTAATGTTATAATATATGACCTTAAACTATTATCCTTTAAATTTGGGCGTTTCTCTTTTATCAATTTTATTAAATCCATTTTATATTTATTATATATATATTATATTTTTTTAAGTCGTTCAACCGCTATATTATAATATTTTGGTTCTTTTTCAATTCCAATAAATTTTCTTTTTGTATTTAGTGCGGCTACACCTGTCGAACCTGACCCCATAGTAAAATCACAAACTACATCACCCTCATTTGAATATGACTTGATTAACCATTCCAATATTGAAATTGGTTTTTGGGTTGGGTGGACGCTTTTATGTGGCTGACAATGTTTCAAAACGCTTGTCGGGTGTCTATCTCCTTTATTTTCTCCATATATCCTTTTTGTTCCATAAGTGCTTATTTCTCCTTTTCCTTTTGTGATGTAGGGTTTCCCCTTTACCTTTTGGACATTATATGTATTTGTGCCACCATCTGCCGACATCCATTTTTTTTTTAATTCATCGTGAGGAATAAAACCCTCCATTTTATCAATATTATATGTTTGAATCAAAAAATTATATGTTTTTATGGTTGGTAATCCGAATTGTGATCCTCTGTATGAGTAAAAATGACTTACCCCCATATTTCCTAATTTGTCTTGTATTTCTTTTAATGGTTTATTTATATAGTGCCTTACCTTCTCGGCGTATTTTCTCAAGTCTAAATTTCTTGACCTATCAATATCATCTGTGTTGACATAACTAAATAAATATATCATTTCGTGGGCTCTAAGAGGTAATTTTTTTGATGAAAGAAACCCCACGGCTTTTGATTTGTGATATACAAGGTCGTATTTAAACCATTTTGGATTTGAATTTATGAGAGTGTGACCAAATTTAGTTGTACAAAAAAAAATTATTAGAGCGTTTGGTTTCATAGTTCGTTTTATTTCTTCCCACATCTTATCAAGGTCAATACAAGTGTCCCACCCTTGGTTTATTTGTCCGTAAGGAAGATCCAACAAAAACAAATTTATTGATTTATTTTCAATATTTTTGAATTCCTCAAAACAATCACCACAATAAATTTTGGCGTCGTTGATTTCCTCAAACATAATATATTATAATATTTTAAAATATATATAGGATGAAGACGAAAAAAAAAGAGATGGTTGAATTAAGTTTTTTATATTTCAGATATAGAAATTTATTTGAATATGGATTCCAAAAATATAATTTTTTTAAAAATTTAATTGGATATGTTTGTAATATAAGCGATTATAGATTAATAAGGCGTATATTTGAGGATATGTATCGCCGGCACATCTTCACAGAAAAAAAAATCAAGGGTCAAGGCATCATATATTTATTTAATCCACATAATAGAGAATATAAAGATGAAATACAAGAAACGATAATTTTTCAATAACTACCATAATATTTGGTCGGCATAATACGAATTTGTGCCGACTTTTTTTCTGTTTTTTTCGTGTCTTATCTTGTATAATCTCCGGCGGTTGTCTGCGAATTCCCTGCCCTTTTCTTTTATAAATGTGGCATAATCTCCGTATCCAATAGCACCAACACTGGCGACTTTTTTTCCGTCTTTGAAAACATCAATTTTTTTACCTTTTCTTGTGCTTGGTTTTATATCGACTCCAATTCGTCGTGCGTTTTTTCTTTGTAGTGCTTTAATTTCATACATTATATATTTGTATTGATATTTTTATTTGAATAAATCAGTTTATTTTTACTGGTTATAATATCACATAAAAATTTTTTGTGTTCCTCACATTTAATATGATGTCTTAAACTTCTAAAACTTAACTCCTTACCACAACGGCATATTATACGCCTTTTTTGTCGTTCTCGTGCTTCAATTCCTTTTGGTGTTAATAAATATTGTTTGTGTTTTGCCAATCTTGCTTGTTTGTTCTTGTGGTAATATTCGGTGGATTTTTGGCGGTTTTTCTCTCGTTTTCCTATATTTTTTATATTTCTTCTAAAATAAATATTGTTTTTATTTTCATTAAAATATTCTTTATGACTTCTTAAAGGCATACTAACATTTAAATTAGGTTTGATTAGTTCAATATAATAACGCTCCATTTTTTTTGCTTCGTTTGGATCATCTGTTTGTAATTCCTCTAATATTAAATATTTGATATTGTCCTGTAAATTATAAGTGTTCAAAAAATCGTATAATTTAATATGTTTTTTATATTTATTATTACACGCCGAATTGTGGAGTCTCATTCTTGTTTTTATATTGTTGGTCATCCCAATATAACAAAAGTCAGGAAAACCATCAAAATATAATTGATAAATATAATACATTTATATTTATTCTATATTATAAAAAAAAGTTTTGAACGATTTATTTATTTATTTAAAATTTTATCAATTGCGGCTTGTGAGCTTGGTTTTTTATCTTCATACGCTCTAAATAATTGGGGAGTTAATTTTTGATATAATTTTTTCATTCCCTCTCCAACATCCTTAATTTCTTGTTTAATATCATTTCTGATCCTTGATTGTGTTGCCCCTGCCTTTGCTTGAACTGATGCTGAATTGCTTGGGTCAGTTCTTGTTGCTTTTGCTTCAAAAAATTGTTTTTCTATCTCTTCAAATTGTTCAAGTTCAAATTTTTGGTCTGCTTCTGAAAATGGATCGCCACCGCTTCTATATTCCATATAATCTAACCAAATTTCTTTAAGGTTTCGCCCAATACCTTTTATTACTTTAACTTTTGATCTGTCATAGACTTCCTCCTCTTCTGTTTCTTCATCTGTGGTTTCCGGTTCAGGAGGTGGAGGTGTTGGTGGTTTTGGTTTTGGTTTTGGTTTCTTTTTTGGTTGTGGTGGGGCTGCTTTAATTCCAGATAAATCAAATTTTTCTTCTAATTCTTTTAATTGAAGTTCTAAACCCTTTAATGGCTTCCCTTTTTTTCTGGCATCTTCAATTGCTCTTTTCATATTTGGTATTCTTTCTAATTCAACTTTTGGTGGTTTTGGTTTCTTTTTTGGTCCGACTCGTATTCTGACTTTTGATTTTGGTATTGGTCCGAGTTTGCTTCGTGGTTCTGCTGGTGCTCCTCCGGTTGGTTCTTCTGCTTCTGTAATAATAATTTTAGGTGCTTTGATTTTTTCATCTGTTTTTTTCTTTTCTTCCTTTACTTTCTCGGGTTCATCTTCTATTGTTTCACTTGGAAATTTGGAACTTGCTTCCAACATATTTTTTTTAATCCTGTTAAATATTGTATTTAATCTTGGATCAGTTCCTAATTTTAATTTATTCCATTTGGCGGTCCAATCTCCTAATTCTTTTGTTGCCTTTCTTCTTTCTTGTCCTCCATTCATTCCGCCAAATAATTTTCTTAAATTACTTTTACTATATTTTTTGTCAATCTCTTTTAATTCATCTATAAATTTTTGTGCCTTTTCCATTTTTATTTTTTTAATTGTTGCCCTTTTTTCCTCTAATCTGTCAAATGGTTTTTTAGTGACTAAAACTTTGTCTGCCCTAAATCTAAAACCCTTGGGAGCTCTCTTTGCTTCCATATCTGCTTTTATTGCTCTGAGTATAAGGGGCTCATCCATAATTGAATCTACAACATCGTTTTTGCCTTTTCCTTTTGTTTCTATTTCTTTGGCGGCTTTCATCTCTCGCCGTCTTACTTTTAATTGTTGATTATATTGAACCCGTGCCTCTTTTATTTCTTTACTTATATTTACCCTAACAACTTTATTGTGGTCCCTAACATACTTTTTTAAAGCTGCCAAAGGCCATTTAATTAATATTTGTCTTACCATTTCGTATATTTTTAAAAAAGAAAAAAAATATGAATTCTATATGGAAATTGGAAAAGATATAATTTTATACAATAAAAATTGTTTTGATATATTTCCAAAAATAGAAGATAAAACAATTGATCTATTTATTTTAGATTTACCATATGGCCAGACCGCCTGTAAATGGGATACGGTTATTGATTTAGAGGAGATGTGGAAACATATCAAAAGAATTATGAAACCTAACGCTCTAATTATTTTTTTTTGTACTGCCAAATTTGGTTATAGTTTAATTCATAGTAATCCCAAATGGTTTAAATATGATCTAATTTGGAAGAAGTCAAGAAAGGTTGGATTTTTAAGTGCGAATAAGATGCCTTTAAGACAACACGAAAATATATATGTTTTTAAAGATAAACAAGGAACATATCACCCACAGAAGACAGAGGGGGAACCATATAAAAAAGACAGAAAAGGACACTCAAAGGAAAAATATTGTTATGGAGGAATTGAAAGAGGAGATGAAATAAAAATAAACAAAGGAGACCGCCACCCAACCTCAATAATTGAACACGAAAATATATATGTTTTTAAAGATAAACAAGGAACATACCACCCACAGAAGACAGAGGGAAAGGCATATAATAAAACAAATACCGGAAACAATAATGAAGATAGTTGTGCCTATGGAAAGATTGACAGGAGTTCTCATTTAAAAGGAGAAGGAAATAGAAAAATAAACAAAGGAGACCGCCACCCAACCTCAATAATAGAAAATAAAGATTTAGGAGAAATAAAGGGAGGATATTACAGAGGAGAAAACGGAAAACCTTTTAAAAGAATGGCACCGAGTAAAGATGGAAGCAGACACCCAACCTCAATAATTCCTGAATATGAAGGTGACACAATCTTAGTCTATAAAAATCCACATAAAACAATTCACAGAACACAAAAACCGGTTGAATTATTAGAGTGGTTAATAAAAACTTATTCAAATGAGGGTGACGTGGTGATGGATTTTACAATGGGCTCCGGAACTTGTGGGATTGGCTGTATGAATACAAAAAGAAAATTTATTGGTGTTGAAATGGATGAAGAAATATTTGAACTTACAAAAAAAAGATTTGAAGAACATAAAAAAAATATTAATAAATAATATATGCCATATCATTCAGGAATGAAGAAACCAAAGAAATTAAAATTATTTTCTAAAATGCCCCCTAACTCACATAAGATGGGTTCAATAATTATGAGTGGAAAAAAACACACCTCAATGTCAAAAGTATTAGGAAGACTGAAACCAAAAAAAAAATAGTGGTATATATTAATATGTTAAATACACGATTGATAAAAAGTATTCATAACGAGATGAACAAGAAACCAAGAAAAAAAAAAGAAAAAGAAATTTTTGAACTACCAAAACAATATACAAAAGGATTGACCAAAAAAGAAGCCAAAGAAAAAACAGAGAACGTCAAGAAAACAAGGCAGTTAATAAAAGAAGGAAAACAAAAAGAAGCAGAAGCACTCGCCAAAAAAAGACCAACTACAAAGGACACAAAAAAGTCATCATATACTATGAGATTTAAGAAAAAGTTTCCAAATACAAAACCGGAAACCAAAGAATTTGAAAATAAAACAGGCATCCCACTAAAAGCACAAAAAGATATTATAAAACGAGGTATGGGTGCTTATTTGAGTGCGGGCTCTCGTGCTTCTGTTTCATCTCCAAGACAATGGGGCATTGCTCGTTTATATTCCTTTTACTTTAACAAGGGCAGAACCTTTGACACGGATTTAATAAAAAAATATAATATTACATTTAAGTAAATATGAGTGATGAAGAACTATCAAAATTGGATTATATAATTGAGCGTATTTATCATATTGAACAAAAACTAAATAAACTGTGGAAAGAGATCTATATGAAAAAAAAAGAAAATGTAGAGAAATAAAAAAAATAATATAATTATACATTAAATATGTTTGGTTGGTTTGGGTATTATCACTATGACACAATTATAAAAATTATTGATAAAGTCCAACAGGATAGAACCAAAAGAAGATTAAAGGGACTTACAATGAAGTCAAGATTTCACGAAGATTTAAAAGACTATCTCAACGGGTTATGGGTTCAGGAACCTGACGAAAAAGAAGAAGAAAAAAAAGATGAATCAGAAAACCTAAAATTGAATATTGGAAATGTTAAAGAGGCCAAAAATTGTTAAGAATAAATATAAAATCATACAAAAATATAACAAAACTTATATTTATTCTATTAATATATTAGATTTATACCTACTTAAAGAACAAATTTTAAAATTTATACCTTAAATAGTCATAAATATAAGTAATAAATATAAATTAGTCTATATTTTGTATGTATTTTATATTTATTCTTTATGTGTTCTCATAAATATTGTAATATGAGATGTTCCGGCGGTGTCTATCTGTTCAAATCTGCTGTTGACTATTCTTGCTCGTATATTTCTTAAACTAAATGGATGCTCGTTCTTAATGCTTATATAATTTAAATTTGGACTTTCATATTGTAAAGTAAAATTACTTTGTTGTGTGTTATTTTCGTTGACCGGTATAACTGCCAATATATTTTTTCTTTGTTCTGTAAATGCTTCATAACTATCCAATGGGATGTTTAATAATTCAACCATATAAACATCAGTCGAGTCCAAAATCATAAATGGTTTAGAACTACTCAATATTACACCATTAGGGGTCAAGCCTGGTCTGCCTTGTATTGTGTTTAAAATTCTTTCAAATCCTAAAAATTTGGCGAGTTTATTATCAACCAAATTTAAATTTAGATCTAAAAGAGACCCTGCCCTAACAGGTTGAGTCAAATTCAAACCGGCATCAATGTCAATTGGATCTGTGTCCGGTGAGTTAAAATTGACCTCAAATGTTTGGGGGTGATATCTGATGGCATCCAAAATTATTCTATTACCTCCCGCCAAAAAACAAATAAAAGGATATATACTATTTGGATTTGGACTTCTTAGAGTTCCATAGTCGGATGAGCTGTATTCATAAAACTCACTTATTATTTGTGTTGATGTTCCATCTTGAAATATAGTTCCAACTATTCCTCCATTTGAATAAGTGAAGTCAATTATATCGTGTGTGTTATTTGCTGTCCCCGCGTCAAATTTTAGTGGACTTATTGCTGTGGCTGTTTTTACTCCATTAACAATTGATGAATAGACTCCGGTAGTTTGTGAGACTTCTATACCAAAAACAATATCTGCTTGTGTAAAATTAACCCCTAATTTTTCTGGGTTTGTTGTTAATCCCATAATAAATCCGTTTGGGTCTGCTGGGTTTATTTGGTCGGCGAATGTATTGATCCTTGCTTGATATGAACCACAACCCATAATCAGTGGTTCTTGAAATTGTAAATAAGCGGTGTTCAAATCTGCTGATGGTGTATTAGCACTTTTAAAAATTGTATCATTTAAAATTGTGACTCCCTCTGTTTCAAATTCTCCAAATCCTGCCGGATCTAATGTATTAAAACCGGAAAATGCCGGTCGGATGACTTCAAACTCAAAACGAGGAAATAAAAGAGTTGGGTGTGTGTCGTTTATTCTAACATCAATAAAACATCCAAGTTCTAAGACTTGCGTGGGTCTTAATGCTTCGTTGGCTTCTTTACATATATTATCTATTAGACCCAATATATCGTGTTCAGAATATCTTCCGTGAGGAATATTAATTGTTAGATCTGTGCCTTCAAAATTAAATTTTATTTCGTCTGTGCCATCTTCTACGACAAATTTGACTGCCTCTCTTACCATTGATAATGAATGTAAAGCCACCTCACTATTTTGATTGATTATTATTTCTGAATTAAATTGATTATCAAAAATGGCATTTGAGTCATTTGTAATTAATTTTATTAGTTTTTTATCACTCATATATTTTATATATTATATTTTTAATTTGAATTTTATCAACCAATTTGTTGGACATAAGACAATGTGGCGGTCTGTGCTGAACTATCACTATTTGAAAATTTAAATTTTATAAAAGGAGGAAAACCAGTGGCCTGAGTGCTTGTTCCCATAATTGTATTTAATCCAGTTAATGTTGCCGGGCTCATACCTCCTGTATTAAATTCAACTCCCGTCGAGAAGAAATTACTATTATCAATGGATGCCATCACCTCATATTTGATCCCAGTATGTGAAAAATTAAATTCAACATAGAATGCTTTTGTATTCGCATCTACTGATATGGATGCCCCTGTATGTGTTCCACTTCCACTAATGCTTTGTCCGCTCACATACGAAACTTCGCTGTGATTTACAATTGCGGTCTTATTAATTACGGCCAATCTTCCATTACTATCACATAATAAAAACTTTCCTGTTGAGTGGTCTGTGATGTCTGTTCTTCCTCTAATACCAACGGCGAATGAATTGAGGTGTGAAGAATTATCAGAATTAAATGAATTTGAAGGGGCGACCGAAACTACTGATGCCCCGTCAATTTGTAATTGACCGCTTGTATTTGTTTTTATATTTCTAAAATTTGATCCGTCAAATCCTAAAATAACTCTCCCTTTTTGACCTGCTGCTGCTGTTCCTCCTGCTGTACCGCTTGAAAGTTCATTATTCGTATTTATTGAGGATAATGTAGAATTACCTGAGATTGTATTTGTATTTATTGCGTCTAACATAACTCCTGGCTTGTTTCCGGTTCCATCTCCATTTTGTGTTTGTGCGTTTGAAATAGTATCTAATCTTGTGTTTATATCAGAGCCGGCAGGACTATCCACAATCACTTTGCCAATGTCATCGACTCTTATATCTCTAAAAGTATTATCAACATAGTATCTGCCGCCAACTGCGTTTGCCTTGCTTGGGTGTGCTGCGTTTTGTGCCACCACTACATCATCTAATAATTCGACACTTGTTTTTACACTGCTTAATGTTGATTCAGTGGCCGCTCCAGTTGGTAAAGCATTTGTCAAACAATCTACCTGTAAATGTGCGTCACTATCACAGACAAGGGGTTTAAAATTTCCGGCCGCCACATCTCTTGCGTATAAATAGGTTTGGAGTTTGGTTTGTCCTTCTCCAATGTTGTTATTTCCTGCCCCTGATAAACCATCTAATTTGTCGTTGGTTGCTTGGATCTTGGTTTCCAAAGTATCAGTATTTAAATTCACAGTTTCGGCACTAACTTCCAAAACATCGTTTGAAACTTTCAAATGTCCATTGGCATCACATTGGAGGGGTTTTGCCTGTCCGTTTCCTGCGTCGTGTGCGTAAACATAAGTTTGTAATTTGACTTGGGCATCTCCTAAATTATTATTGATTGCCCCTGATAAAATATCTAATTTTGAGTTGGTTGCTTCTGTTGCTGTTTGGATCGCTGTGTGTTTTTCATTTGCTTTGGTCAATAAATTTTGCTGTTGTATATTTGAATTTGCTGATATAACATTTAAATTATGATTAACTCTATTTGGCATAATATAAATATATAATATAAAAAAAATAAAAAAAATAAATTAAATTTGGTTTGTATCTTGTTTTAATAATTCTAATATAATTGTATTATCATTTTTGATATTCTCTGCCAAGTTTCCTTTACTGTCTAATATCCGAACTTTAAACTCACTTAAATATAATGGTTCATCGGAGTTGTGAATATAAGTAAAAGCCCCCTCGCCTTCGACTGCTTGTGTGTATGAGTTCGTATTATAAAAACGCCCAACAATTCCGTGAATTCTTTTATTTGAAAGTACAGATGAATTGAAGTCAACACGAATTGGGATCTCTATTTCAACTTGATAATAAGCATCGTCCAAAACTTCTGCCACCTGAATTGCCCCTAAAATTGTGAAGTGTTGTTGCTCTGCGATAAAACTTGAACTCACTCCTCTATTGGTTCCGTCTGCTTGTGTGGAAAATAAAGGTCCGTCGGCATCTGTGGCTGCCATTGTAATATGTCCTGCCGGTTTTTCAAAGGCGAACTGCTCTTTATTGATTACAGTATCTAAACTGACTAATTGTCCGGTCACATTTTCCCCCTCTTCAAAATTATAAGTTGGATAAATATTGGTTGCCGGTCTTGCTCCAATTTGTTTTGTGACTGATCCTGTTTCGGCACTTATCAATGATGATTCATCAATTTTAAAATATTTGGTGAAAAAATCAGAAGGTGTGACCTTTGTTATAAAAACCCCTGAATGTTTATTGGCGACGTAATTATTAACGCCGTTTGATAAAAGACAAACCCCCTCTTGACCTCCACTATATAATGGGAGGTGAGTTCCTTGTATTTCAAATTTTCCGCCTAAATCATCCCTATATAAAATTGCGAATTGATTTGTTCCGACCCAAGTGTTTCGTGCTGTATTTGCTCCAATATTACTTGTATATAATCGGTCGGCATCCTCCTGTAAATAAATTTGATCGTTGGCCCCTCCATTTCTTAACTCTTCTAATAATGTTGTTGTTATAAGTGCTGAATCACTATTATTTGGAGTGGAGTGTGTTTCGGTGTCTGTGAGTTTAGTAATATTTTCAGTGACAAATTGTGCCAATTCTGCTGGACTATACCCCCCCTCTTTTCTTTTTAAAGTAAAATTGACGTCTTGTGTAAATGTGTTAAAACTAACTGCCCCTGCCTGTGTTGGTGTGCTTGTGAAATCATATAAAGCACCATTACCCAAATTATTTTCACCACTTATATCCGAAAATTGAGGATTGTCAAGCGTTCTCAGTGGAAATGGGATGTGCCCTTTTTTTAATTTAGAATTTGTGCTGGCGTTTAATTCTATAAAGTGACGATTTCTTATACTATCAAATTTTAATAAATCTTGAACTTTTCTTTTAGTTATAGTAAAGTGAAACTGCTTTAATGTTCCATCATCGGCGTTATATGAAAATGCCAATTTGGCGTTTTGTCCTAACCAATCACCACCAAAAACCATACTTTTCCGCCATTCAATTCGGATGGCGGTGACCAATAGTTCTGTGCCGACGTGTGTTGTTGGACGACACAATACAAAATGCTTGTTGGTTCTTGGTTCTGCTCCTGCTGGTTCAAAATTTTTGGCGTTTAAATAATCACTTTGATAATTATAAGATCCCCAGTCTCGGACATAATAACCAACAGAAATTGAAACCGGCACATCTTGATTTACCATTATATTCCCGTCAGGTCCGGTGCTGTCATTTATAAAAACACTTTTAATTTTGAGTGCGTCCCCCTTATCCATTCTTATTTTTTCTGTAAAAGAATTTTTAAATTCTCCATTTTGTTTTGAAAATGATGAGTCCCCATCTGCTTTGGCTTCTGTGTCGTATATCTCTTTTAATTCAATTATTTTACTTGTCATATATTATATGATAAATAAAAAAATTATAAAAAAATAATTATAAGTGAAACAATAAATTATAAGTGAAACAATAAATTATAAGTGAAACAATAAATTTATACATAATTTATTTGATAATTACCACCCTTGATGGTGATTTGTTTTCTCACTTCTGCGTAGAGGTGAAGGTTTAAAGGGGCGTTAAGTGGTTGATTAACTTCTCCGTTAGTGTATTTGACATTTGTTCTTTTATAAGTTAATTGGAGGTCGGTGATTTTGTCTTCAATACTAAAACCAATATAATTAAGTCCGCCAACTTCGTTTGATTGTTTATTGGCAACAAGAGGGCGGACTCCGGTTTTATGGTCTGAATTGGCAACAGGAGAATCAGAACCAACACACTCCAAATTGTCGTATGGTGCTAAATTTATATTACCAAAGGTCATTGACAATAATTGTGCCTTGTATCCTTCATTTTCTATGCCATCATTTCCGGCAAATAATGGTTTTCCATTTAAGACGACTTGTACCTTTTCTTTGTGTTGTGCTGGTGATCCAAGTTCTCCAAATCCTACAACATTATTGGCGTTTATCATATTGGCGGTGTCTGTTCTTTCCTTCATTATAACCACCCTTGAGACGTGTTTATTATTGAAACCATCAATTTTTTTATTGGTGGTTTGTTCGACTGCTCTTGTATCTGCGTCACCATTTACAGAGGCGTTGGCGGCCACTTGTATTTGGTCGTGTTCAATACAATTCCAAACGGCACCGGACATTTCACGGGCTAATTTCATTCTCATATTTGGATCTAAGATTTCATCGGCAATAAGGATTGGTGCTTCAACATTAAATGCGTTGGCGTTGTTGGTTAATACTTTTTGGATTTTGGTTTCAAACTCTATAACAACTTTTAAATTGTGGAAGGTTTGGTCAGTATCTAAATATACCATATTTTGTAAAAGGGGGAGTGCCTGTCTTAAATCCAAATAACCTAATCGTGTTGAGTCTCCTTCATTGTTGGTGGCCACTGTTTGGTCCTCTGCTCCTCCGTTAAGGTCTGTTTTAAATCTTTGTTGAATAAGTTTGGCGTCATCAATTGTATAACCAAGATTATGCTTAACTAATTTATGGCGTTGTGATTGGTTGACCTCATTTGGAAATAAAAGATTGGTAAATCCTAAATATCTGTTGGCTTCTCTGAGTGAGTCAAGTTCTCTGCGTCCATCATATAAATAAATATTTTTTACAACTCCATAAACTCCGGCGAGTTGTGAGTAATTTTTTCCGGCAACACGAACACCCAAATTGGCAATTCTTAAATTGTTATAATAACCACTATGTGGATTGAGTTTAAATTCAACTTTTCTATTTTGGACGTTGGTATTTGGATCAATTAGATCAGATGTAATATTTCCACTATATAATGACATTTTATAATATTATATAATATATTTTTTTTTACATTTTAAATTATTATATTTATGCTTATTACTTCGTTATATTAAAAATTGGGTGGTTTCCTAAAAGTCTTTGGTATTCCTCCTTTTAATATTTCTATGTCATCTTTTAATGTGGCGATTTTCTTTTCCTCTCTTCTTCTTAATCCTCTTTGTTGTGCTTGTATGACACTTAATTTTTGTTTAAATTTTGGATCATCTTCTTTTAATTCCTCTAATTTTTTACCGATTCGTTGTAATCGTGCTTTATCGGTTTTTTGAAATTTCATATCTGCTATTTTTTCATCAATCCTTTTTTTTAAAGCTGCTTTTTCTTTTTTCTTTTCTTGGAATACTTTCTGCTTTTCTGTTCTAAATCCTTGTTTTCTTTCAGGTATTTTTATATGTCCTGAATTATCAAAACTAAATAATTTTTTACCAAAGAATTTATTTCCCTTATGTAAATTTATAAGAGTATCGACTACTACTTCTTTTTTGGCTTGTGATACATTTAAATTTAATTTTTCTTTGACTGCCTTAACAATTTCTTTTAATTGAATACTGGTCAATTTCATTAAGTCTGATTTATCCACCATTATATTATTTAACAATAAAATAATTATAGAATATATAAAAAATGAGTTTTGATCCAAATGGTTATTTAGATGATATAGAAGAAAATTTCCAAAAAGGCACATTCGATATAATTTTTATTTTCTGCTCTATAATATTTTTATATAATACGCTCACATAGTTAAGACACTATGGAAATATACATTGGCGTTATAGGGTGAGCCCTCAGTGTGACTTGATTTAATTTGTATTGATAATTTTTGGTTTGATAAATCAACCATTCTTGAGAAATCCTGCCCAACAATAAATCCGTCATTTCCCAATAGTTTTGTGTATTGTGCTTGGTCGTGTCCGGCACTTCCAAGTGCTTTTACTCCTCTTTTCATCATATCATTTTGGTCTTCCATAGCATAAGAAATGTTATTGGAGAAATTATCACTGAACATAATTCTTAAATCTTCAATATTGGGGAACTTATTAAGGGCATATGAGTCATTGTGATAGTCGCTCTCGTCTGCTTGTAAAATAAAACTGGCACTAACTCCGGACACTGCTTTTGCTGGTATTCTTGCTGATATATTAGTTTGGTTTGAGTTAATAGTCTGTTTTAAGTGTTTATAACTTAACATAAGCATTTTTCCTTGTTGTCCGTCATCCGGTACAGATTTAAATCTAAGTCTTAAATTTTTTAATCTATATTCACTTGTATTTGAATTGTCCTGTCCGTGTAGAGCATTTACAACACGAGCCAAAGACATTGAAACTCGAATAGGTCCGTTTTTATTAAAAGAATAGTCATCCCCACTCATCCTATTAAAACAAATTTGAGGTCTAATTGCTTGTTGACTATCAGTGAAATCAATAGCGGCCGCCCCTGTTGCTTGGGTGTTATTACTTGCCACACGCTCACAACCTATTTCGGCATTTTCCGGTATTGGTCCTCTACCTTCTGCCAATAAATCGGCACTATAATAATCGTTTATTGAAAGAGTGGCGGTTGCGACTTGATTACAAAATACCGGATACTCATCCAACTCTTCCAAACTTCCGGCAGGTGTGCTTACCTGAAAATTACGAAAGAATGAATGTCCGCCGATCTTGTGTGAGTATCTAATTTGGTTGGCGGTGGTTTTTGGTGTGTTGGCTGCTGAATTGACTTCTAAATCATAAGTTAATAAAATTGAATTTTTGACAAGTTTTCTATTTTCACCGGTTAAAACAAAATCCACCGAATCAAATTCAGTGTGTCCGGCATCTTTCACAGTTTCCGGAGTGACTTTATGATATACAATACTCGAACTCATTTTATATTATTAGAATATAAAATATTTTTTTAAAAAAAATAATTAAATATGAATTAGTAAGAAAACTTAAATTTGTTTGACTACTTCTTGATAAATGTTTATTTTTCCGCCAAGTTGGAAAGTACCGGCTCCGGATGTTGGGATTGTGTCCTGTGCTTCTAAATCAATAGTCAACATTTTTTGGTTTCCATCTCCTGCGTTTGGAATAGGACAGGCGATCGCCATTACTGGTATTTTTGAGTTTTGGTCATCTGTAATAGGAAAGTTAAACACCCTTAATTTTCCTAATAAATTTTTTAGTGGAACACCTTGATTGGCGAAGGTCTTTTGGAGTAAATCGTGATGAACTGGTCCGTTCATCTCAATTCTTCTGTTTGTTATTTCTCTATTATCAACACTTATTCTATATGATAAAATATTGTCATTTCCTAATGTTTGGTCAACAATACTATATATTTCACTTGGGAATGTAATAAGGACATTTACACAATTTGGTTGGAGGTGGTAATTTCTTTGAAATACCTTTGCGGGTGTGAAAGTGTCCTCAAGTGTGACGTATTCTGTATATTGTATGGCACCTGAACCACTGCCGGCGATATAATTTGCCACTAAATCTATTTTGTCATATACGATGGCGACGGCGTTTGGCTCAACTGGTACAACATTCAAAGCAGTTGTAGTCACTGCCCCTGCGACTACATTATCATCAAGAGTTAATAAGACTCTTTTTGTTGCTTGGTCGTGAATAACTGAAACAATTTGTCTGACTACATCAGGCTGGGCCCCGGCCGCTGTAGTATGAGATACTGTGACTTTCATCTGATTATAAAAGGGGGCATCCTCTAAGCTGTCGTAAGCGTGGCGAGTTTGGAGTGGTGTGGTAGTTCCGAAAGCACCGGCCCCAAATGCTTGATTCACCATTAATGAATATATATCGTTGTTGGCGTCTTGATTAACATTTCTTCCAAAATTGGCGATTGACATAGTGTTATGACCCTGTAATTTATCCAAGTGTAATTCGAGGTGAATATGTAAAGCCCCCATTGCTCCTGTATCGTAAGCGTCCTCTTTACAGAAATTAAAAATATCTTTTAACATAATTCTAATTTCATTTGCCCTATTTTGTGATTTTTCTAATAGTTGGTTTAATTCACAAAGATTGCCGGCGGCGTTGACTTGTTGTAATCTTGCCTCACCGTTTAAATTTTTAGTGTCTTGTAATTCTGCCTCATCTTCTTTGAGTAAAGCCAAAGTTGATCTAAGGCACGCCACATTTCTAATTTCTGAAATTTTCCCTTTTTTACTTGACATTAAAGAACCATTTTTAACCAAAACAGAAGAAACCGGAGCTTGTAAAAACTCTTTTTTTGCGTCGTCTGCTCCGCTTCCATCTCTTGCTCCTAAATTAGTTGCGATGGAAAATACACCATCCTCAAGTGTGGCGGCTGATCCGTCTGTAATATTAGCACTTACAACCACAGAAACATAAGACTCAGAAAGGTCCACCACACCTGAATCGGCAGGAATAGTCACATCTAATAATTTTTGGTTGGCACTAAAATTGCCCTGTCTCGCTGGAAATCTAACAATGGTCTCCATTTTTTATATATATATGTAATATATTTTTTTTTTACCTTTTTAATATATTTTGTAAGATTTAAAAACCTGCCCCAATTTGACTGGCGAATCCTTTGATTGGTCCTGCTGGTGGTTTCATAAATGCCTCGTGATGTGTCTTTGTTAGTCCTCCTGCGATTAAACTTCCTATGCCCAAAGCTGCTGTAATTGCCAATCCAACTGGGTTGTCATCGTCTGCTTCATTTCCTTTTAATAAATCTCCTAAAATTTGTTTTGCTTCTCCTGCTCCTTTATCTACTACACCTTTGGCCACTTGTCCTGCCAATGCGTCTGCGTCTGTTGTTGTAGGGTTGTCTACTGCTTTAACTGCGTTATTTAATTCACTTGGATTTAGTGGTTTTTCTATTGGTAATGGGTCTTTTGCTGGCAGTGGATCTGCTGTTGGTTTTGGTGTTTCCGGTTCTATATTTGCCCTGACTGCTCTCCCCATAAATCCTGATGTATTTGTAGGAAGAACACGAACAGTCATCACAGGTTTATAAATTCCGCTCAAATCGTCCATCATATCTGATATTTTAGGGGCGAGTCTTTCTGCTTCTGTTCCTGCCAATCTATCACCGGTCACGCCGTCAAACTGCCCCTCACCTTCTAATTTTCCAACATTCGGATCACCTTTTAATTGTGGCTCATCTTCTTCCGGTGCTTTTATTTTTCTTCTTGGCACTCTAAAACGAGACGCCGATTCTTGTGATACTTTTGGCACATTTCTCGCCAAGGTTATTTCTTCTGAATTATTCAAACTTTCAAATGCCGGATTGGTTATTTCACCTTTTGCCGGTGTTGCCACTACATCATCCGCCAAATTTCCGTCCTCCGGTTTAATTCCTCTTGCCTTCTGTATTGCCCCTTGTAATTTTGCCGACGCTTTGTTTATTGCTTTTTTTGATATTTTTGCCAATACTTCTTTATAATTTCCGGCGTTTAAATCATCCGCCATTGAGTCCAATTCTTCTGAACTCAAATTCAGTTTTTCTAATAGTCCTTTACTATTCTTTAATTTTTTGATGCCTGTTGTTAAAGCAGAAACGCCAAGCACATTGCCCCCCGCCTCTAAAACTCCCTTTGCGTAGACTGCCTTATCATTTACTTCGTCATACAATTGAGGCACTTGTTCCGGAATAGAACCTGCCAATTGGTTTTGTAAATTCATATAATCTCCCACGGACATTTTATATATTCTAATTATATTATTTTTTTGTGTTTTATTTTTTGTCTATTTTATTATTTCGTTCAAAATGATTTAAAGAATAAATATAAATTATATATATAAAATGTTGAATAATACAAGTAATATTGAAACTATCCAATTTAGATTATTAGATTTTTTGAACAATGAAAAAATACCATATATCAAAATTTCTGTTGTAAAAAAAAATGGAAAAAAAAAAATTGACGGCATCCAAAGTGGTTGGAATACTTGGGACTATAATAAGTGTATGGAATACAACAAGAGAGCTGACCCCAAATGTAATTCATTAAATATAAATTTGAAAAAATCAAAATATATGGTTATTGATATTGATGATGAAAACAACCACAAACAATTATTAAAAGAATTTGGAGATTGTTGGAGGACATTGTCAAGTAGTCGGAAATTACCCCACTTATGGAGAATGAAAGACGAAAAGGACACTAACACAACCAAAATTGATTATAAAAAAGGAGTTGACCTTTTATATCATAATGTATTTGAATCAATAGATAATACAATTTATAACAATATAGATGATCCACCAAAATTTTTTGATTTTCCAACACCAAGAACAAATACGGAAAAAATAAAAAATACTACTAAACATATTGATAATTTATCAGAAATTAAATTTATTAGAAAACCAACAGAAGAAGAAACTAAACTAATTGAACTCATAAATATAAAGTATATTGATAATTATCAAGATTGGTTAAAGATAATATGGAGTTTAAACAATACATTTGGAGATATTGAAACCATCGATAATATTTCTAAAAAATCCAAAAAATATTGTGGTGTTGAAAAACTCAAAAAATATTTATTGAGTGATAAAAAAAAATTATTAACATTTGGCACAATCTCTTATTATTCCAAATTATCAGACCCAACCAAATATTATGAAATAAAAGCAGAATACTCAAACACAAATTTTTTAAGTGGCACTGACTTTGACTTGGCGGAATTATACACCAAATTAAGCGGTGATAATGTTATTAAACAAGATGAAGAACTATATTTTTTTACTGGTTCTTTTTGGATACAAGATGAAAAACTCAACAGAATAAAAGCAGATATGAGAAACAATCTCTATAATTTTTTTAAGAAAAAAAGAGCACTTTTACAGGGCAAAGAATATGACGAAGACAAAGAAAAACAGATCCAAACGATAACCAAAATAATTAAATCAATAAATACGAGTTCAAAACAAAAAAGTATAGTTGAACAACTTTATATTATATGTGATGATAAACAATATAATTTCGATTGTAATCGAAGAGAACTTTTTTGTTTTTCCAATATTGGTTATAATTTAGACACCAACGAATTTGAAAAACTCAATAAATATGACTTTATTATAAAAAATTGTGGTTATGAATGGAGAGAACCAACCAATTTTGAAATTGAAAAAATAAATAAATTTTTTAATGATATACAACCAAATCAAGAAAGTTTGGATTGTGTCAAATCAATATTACGCCGCGGAATGTATGGCAAACAAGATGAGGTTTTTGTATTATTCAATGGAGATGGCGGAAACGGAAAAGGGGTCTTAATGGAACTTTTTAAAAGTCTATTAAGCGGACAATATCTTTATGAGGGTTCAAATTCAGTTTTAACAGAAAAAATAAAAAAAACTGGGGCAAATCAAGAGTTGGCAAATTGTGATCTAAAAAGAACGATTCTATTTTCTGAACCTGACGAGGGTGTAAAACTAAATGGGGCAACAATAAAATATTTGAGTGGTAATCCAATAATAAATGCTCGTGGATTATATTCTAAAAAAACACAAACCAACATTCACGGCACAATAATAATGGAATGTAATAAACGACCGGCAATATCAGGCAGGGCGGACAATTCATTTTTTAGGCGTCTTATTGATATACACTTCCCGACCAATTTTGTTGATTCGGTTGATGATATTTTGGACCATACATATAAATTAAAAGATCCAACTTTAAAAAGTGATGATTTCAAAGAGAGTTGTAAATATGCTTTATTTAAAATATTATGTCAAGCCAAACAAAATATATATATACCAAGTCACATTAAAGAAAGAACCCAAAAATTCTTATTGAATAATGATGAATTTTTCTGTTTTCTGTCTGAATATTACGAAAAAACAGATGACTCAAACAACTATGTTAAAATAAATGATATGTATAATTTATATAAGACCACGGAAACATACCGCAATTTTACAAAAGAGGAAAAAAGAGAAATGAACCGAACAGCGTTTATTGATATTATACAAGCAAACCCACAAACCAAAAAATTTTACAGGGATCGGCAACAAATCAACACACAACGCCTCCGTAATATTCTTGTTAATTATAAATGTAAAGAAAATGAAAGCGAAGATGAAGATTTTTAAAATATTTTACAATTTTTTGATTAATAGAAAGTGGACAAAGTGGACAAAAACTGCCCGAAAAAACAACAAACTTTTTGACATTTCAAATTTCAACTAATATTTACTCAATTTTGGGGCAATATTTGTCCACTTTGACCACATCCAATTTTTTTGATCAATAATTTATTTTTTTAAAATATTTTAAACTAATTTAAGAATTAGTCTATAATACA
>CAACVD010000332.1_pt1 | contig 22750 bp, 26 predicted proteins | sample 2381771 | NCBI WGS metagenome assembly CAACVD01 (sample SAMEA5211965, study PRJEB30684) | marine metagenome | biome: Marine; feature: Epipelagic; material: Water | collected 2015-10-15 | depth 15 m
ACTGGTGCTGGGTCTTTTTCAGGAACAACATTACTTGAAGTACCCTCGTACTTCGCTAATTTAGATTCTAAATTCTTTACTTCGTCAATTAAAGCAACGATGTTAGACTCTTTTTCTTCTAAAGAAGCAGTTAATTCTGTTAAGTTGTCATCAGAAAGGCTGATAGCGTTTTCCAACTCAGAAATCTTAGCAGCAACTTCTTCGTTTTCAAGAACATTCACAACCTCTGATTTTTCAACTTTATTTTTTTTGTTGAATAAATCAGAAATGAAGTTCTTTAGTTCTTCAATTTGATTTTCCATTTTAAATGATTTTTTGTTAGAATTGAACATGTCAACTACAATGCTTGTATTTTTGTAGTTAAGCTTATTAATATCAAACTTAGCTGCCAAAGCAATAGGCTCATCAACATAGTCAATAAAACCAGCTTCAAGAGCTTCGTCTGCCGTAAACCAAGTTTCCTCATCCATCCAGTTACGAATTTCAGTTTCGTCTTTACCTGTTTTACTTACATAGATATTTACAAGTCTATCTCCCATCTTTTCCATTAGGTCAGCAGCTTTTCTCATATCTTTTGCACCTCCTGTCTCTCCACCCCATACATTATGAATCATAAACAAGCTATTTTGACTCATAGAAATCTCATCAGCACCTAAAGCTATAATAGTAGCGATAGAGGCAGCAAGACCCTCGATTTGTGCGGTTACTTTCTGAGGCATACGCTTAATAGCGTCATGTATAGCAAGACCATCTATAACAGAACCGCCTGGGGAGTTTATTCTTAATAGAATATTCTCTGTGGAAATTTCTTTTACTTCTTCAATAAAACTTTTGGAGTCTATACCCCATTGACCAATCTCATCATAAATAACTACTTCTGTAGAATTTTGAGAAAGGTTTTTAATATTATACCAATTCATATCTTTTGAGTTTTCTTTATCAATACTCTTTAGTTTCTTTATCGCCCATTCAACACCTGAAGTTCCACCCCAAGCATCCCACATTATACCTCCACAACCCTCATCATAAGGGACATCTTTATGTTGTTGATGTCTTTTAAATGATGCCATTCGAGCAATAGTATCTCTCGATAGATTTTCTCTTCTTGCTAACTGACCAGCACGAGTCCACCCTACACTTGTTCCGCAATCTGAGCCATTTTCTTCTTTATATTTGAGGGCTTTCTTGGCGTTGTTAGTGGCAGACTCAGGATAGTCATTATATGTTTCAGCATTATATGGAGAGTTTGCAGATTCGCAGGATTCAAGAGAACTATACTTACATTCTCCATTTTCTCCCCACTTATAATTTGATTCTCCACATTTAATACAAGGCATAAACTATTCTTTAATATGCAATAATAATAATAATTTATGCAAAAGTTGGGAAATTTATTGCACAGGCAGGGAAATTAATGGAATAAAATAAAAAAAGACTCTAAAAATTTGGTAGTTTAAATTATTATGGCAATATTTGCATAGAATTTAAAAACACAAAACTATGAGTAAAATGAAAGACAAGTTTATCGAACAAAGAGAGTTAGAACAATATGAAGAAGAAACTCTTAAAATGTATTACAATCACTTATTATTATTAAGTGAAGAAGAAGAATGGAAAACAATAGAAACAATTAACGCAATTAAAGAAAAGTAAAATGGAGAAAGAAACACAAAAAGAAACACTAAGGAGATTGTTTATTGAAAATAATCTTGTTAAAGACGATGTATTTAAACATAAGTTTTATACTATTATTACAAGGTCAGGTATTGATAAAATTCAAGCTGCCAATAATATAGATATATTTTATAATCTTGAGTTTAACTCTGATGACACTAAATGTGTTATTATAAAGGCACATGCTAAGATGGGCGACAAAACTATTGAAACTTTTGGTGAGGCCGCCCCAATGAATAATAGTAATGGTTATCCTGTTGCTATGGCTGAAAAAAGAGCTATGTCAAGAGCTGTTCTTAAACTTGCTGGATTCTACCAGTTAGGTGTATTCTCTGAAGATGAATCAGATGACTTCAAGCGATAATGAGCATGATTGGATAGATGAGCACTTAAATGATGAGTGCTCTATTTACCAAATGATGAGGTTTGACCAACTTATGATAACCTCATCAGCTAACTCTAATTATGAACATATAAATATTGAACAGCTTACTTATGGAGAAGCACAAGAAATTATCAAAGACCTTGAAGAAAACGATAATCCACGAGACTGTAGGGAACAGTTTTACAAAGTTCTTAAAGAACGCAGAAAATTCTCGTGATGTTAGAGCTATATTAAACCTTATGGTTAATAGGCTTATATCAGACAAGGCAGTGCCTTATATTTTAATAGATGATTACATTAGTTTTTTTAAAAAAATACCTTTAAAATATTGGGCTACAAGACCTATATTCTATAAAAATGATGATAAGTATGATGCTCTTGGCTTTCTTGGAGAGAGAGTGCATGCAAGCACATTAATAACAAAGACATTAGCTTTTTATTATCATTATGGTTTAGATATGAATATAACTCATGTTCTTGATAACATACAACCTGAGTTTATGCACATTGAAAATCCTAAAGATAGAATGTTAGAATCATTAAACTATTTAAAAGAAAACACAACTAAAGGAGAGCTAAACAGGTCTTACTTTAGAGCAAAAAGAATTATGTATGGAAGATATAACTAAATTAGATACAACAAAAACATTATTTAGTGTTGTTGAAGAAGTAACAGGTGTTACTAAAGAGCAAATACTTGGTAAAAGCAGGCATGCACATATTGCAATAGCAAGGAATATAGCAGGATATATTTTATATAAAGAGGCTGGTTTTACAACTACAGAAACTGCTAAAACATTAAATCGTAGTCATTGTACTGTTGTTCATTATGGTAAATCATTTAATAATAACTATAATTATTACGAGGAATTTAGAGAAAAATATGTTTTAGTAACTGATTTATTTTGGAGTAGATTTATGAAAACTGAAAAAGAACAAATTGATTTACAATTAAAATCATTAAACCTTTTAATGGATAAACTTAAAAAGCGTACCAATTATTTATTAACTATAAACAACTAAAAATGGAAGAAAAAAAGTATGTAAATGGAATCGTTATCAAAGAAAGAGTTTTTGATAATGGAGGCTCACAATTAAAGATGAGTGTAAAGGTTGAAGATTTTGTCAACCAACTAAAAGAGATTTCAGATAAAGGCTGGGCTAATTTAATTATTAGCAAAAGAAAAGAGCCATCTGATACTGGTGTAACACACTATGTTAAAGTTGATACTTGGAAGCCTGACCCAAATAAGGCAACTGGTCAAGTAAATAGAAAGCCACAAATGGCTACTGCTAACACTGAAGATGATAGTGGATTACCATTTTAATATGAGAGGGGTGTAAAAGCCCCTCCATATAACAAAACACAAAACATGAAACGAAAATTTAAAGGTATTTGGATTCCTGCTGAAATTTGGGAGTCTCAGAAGCTTACGCTTCAAGAAAAAGTATTTCTTGTTGAGATAGATTCTCTCGACAATGATAAAGGTTGTTATGCCAATAATAATTATTTTAGCAAGTTCTTTGGAGTATCATCTACAAGGGTGTCTCTTGTTATAAGTAGCTTAGTAAAAAAGGGTTTTGTAACCTCAACAATCTTACAATCAGAGGGTAACAAACGAATATTAAAGACCTCTTTAATAAAAGTTAAAGACCCTATACAACAAAAGTTAAAACATAATAATACAGTTAGTAATACAAAGAATAAAGAAAAGGAAGAGCTTTTTGAAATTTTTTGGAAACTATATGATAAACCAGTATCTAAGAAACCTGCTAAACAAAAGTTTATTAAAATGACTTTGGAGGATTGCAAGAAGTGTGTTGAGGTAGCTCCAATATATGTTAAGGCAACTCCTGATAGAACTTACAGAAAACATGCTACTACATGGTTAAACCAGGAATGTTACAATGATGAGTATGTTGTAAAGGCAGATGGTATAAGTAGTGGTAAGCTAAAAGGTATGATACTATGACCTTTAGCGATTATGGCATAATAGTTAAAAGAACTTCAGGTCAAGTAAAAACAAAGTGTCCTCAATGTTCTCACACAAGAAGAAAGAAAGCAGACCCTTGTCTTTCAGTAAACATAGATACAGGGGTTTGGAATTGCCACAACTGTGGATGGAAAGGTGGTTTAAAAAAATACGATTTTATGAAAGAAATACAATACATAAAGCCAACACCAAAAGTTGTAAGCTCAGAATATAGTCAAGAGTTTTTAAAGTATTTTGGAAGTAGAGGTATTAGCGAAAAAACACTTTTAAAAAATAAAGTATCTGAGGGTAGGGAATATATGCCACAAGTTAGTGCAGAAAGAAATACTATACAATTTAACTATTATAAAGACAATGAGCTTATAAATGTAAAGTATAGAGATGGCGATAAAAACTTTAAACTTGTAAAAGATGCCGAAAGAATTATGTATGGCCTCGATGACTTAAAAGATTGCAAGGAAGCAATTATAGTTGAGGGTGAAATAGATAAGCTTTCTTTTTATGAAGCTGGTTTTAAAAACTGCGTATCAGTACCTAATGGTGCATCAAACTTAGAGTGTAAATATTTAAAAGATTTCCCTGATAACTTAGAAAAAGTTTACATAGCAACTGATAATGATGAACCAGGAAGAAAGCTTGCTGAAGAGTTGTCAAGGAGGATAGGTAGAGATATTTGTTATAGAGTTGATTTTAAGGACTTAAAAGATGCGAATGATGTAATTGTACAGAAAGGAGATAAAAAGCTCTTAGAGGTTATTAAAAAGGCTAAAGCGTACCCTTTAGAGGGTGTTCTTGGGGTGGATAGTTTTGATTTAGATATTGATGATTTGTATAGTAATGGTTTATCAAGAGGAGATACAACTGGCCATGCAAGCTTTGATAATTTATTTTCTTTTGCGACATCACAGCTTACAGTAATAACTGGTGTGCCTACTCATGGTAAAAGTAATTGGCTTGAGCATATCTGCATGAGACTTGCATCGAATAGTGGTTGGAAGTTTGGAGTATTCTCTCCTGAACACTACCCTCTACAATTACATTTTTCTGTACTTGCAGAAAAGTTTATTGGTAAAACATTTAGGCAGGTTTCTAAATACGATAGAATGACTAAAGCAGAGCTTAATCACGCAAAAACATTTATATCAAACAGGTTTAATTGGATAAGACCTGATGGAGATGTTTTTACTATAGATGCAATTTTAAAATCAGCTGCTGGACTTATTAAAAGACATGGTATAAAAGGTCTTATTATTGACCCATACAATAAAATACATGCACCTTTTGGTAGTCAAAGCGAAACACAATATATAAACGACTTTCTTACTAAGCTTACAATATTTAAACAAAAATATGATATACATATATTTCTTGTAGCTCATCCAAGAAAGATGCAGAAAAAAGATAATGGTTTGTATGATGTGCCTACCTTATATGATATTGCAGGTTCAGCAAACTTTTATAACCAGGTAGATAATGGTATAACAGTGTATCGTAATTTTGAAACAGAGTGTACACATGTTTATGTTCAGAAAGTTAAATTTAGGCACATAGGAGAGCTTGGTGAAGCTATTTTTAAATATAATCTTGAAAATGGTAGATACCACGAGTTTACTGAGTACCCTGATAATATGCCATACTTAGAAGAGCTTGAGCAGTTGGAGATTTAAAATAATATTTGTATAATTGTAAAAAAAATAACATGGAAGAAAAAACAGAACAAGAAGAAAACCTAAGAGTTTTTGTTGATATAAATGTTAATGGAAACGCAAATGGTGGTGTTTTTATTGAGTCAAACCTAAAAGATAAGGTTGAAGAGCTTGAAGCGTCAGGCGAAGTTAAAGTTGTTGGTGTTGTTTATGATGAAACTTATAACCTTGAAATACTAACACAACCAAAAGGTAGTAGACCAATGATAAACTTTAGTAAAAAGAAATGATAACACTATTTGAAGATATAACATACGAGCTTACCGATTACGAATTAAATACACTTGTGTCAGTAGTTGTCAAAGGTTTGAGTAGTAAGAAAGGCAAGGAGAACGCTATAACAAATAAAGTTATATGCGAAAAGCTAAAGTCTGCTGGATATAAAATAAGTGAACCAAGGCTTAGAAAGATAATACACCACATTAGAGTAGAACAACTTATAGTTGGTTTATGCTGTAATAGTAAAGGTTATTATGTTACAGACAGCCTTGAGGAGTTAAGTAGATATGTTGAAAGTCTTGCACAAAGAATTAGAAGCCAGCAAGCCATACATAATAGTATGAAAAAGTGTATGGAAAAAATAGAGCTTCTTAACAGAACTTTTGATTTTGATGATAAAATAAAAATTGATAATGTCAACTAACGAAAGAAAGAAGAAGCCAGTTTATACTGGTGTTATAAAATATTTTCCTGACGCTATTTTAGAGGTTGCTAAATGCAGTTATATTGGTCAGCAACAACATAACCCTGACTTGCCTTTAGCTTGGGATAGAAGTAAGAGTGGTGATGAATTAGACGCACTTACAAGGCATCTTATAGATGCTGGCACAATAGATTCTGATGGCGTTAGGCACTCAGCAAAAGTAGCTTGGAGAGCCTTAGCTAATTTACAAAAAGAAATAGAAAGTGAAAAAAAGAATAGTAAATAAAAGTAAAGAATTTAACAGAGAAGAGTTTGATAAGTACCTTATTGTAGGAGACGACTTAAAACTTACAACTTGTTGTAATGTGGCTTGGTATAAAACTAAGAAAAACTACAAATGCTCAAAGTGTAAGAAAAGAGTTACAGATGATATTATTGGTAGAGGTATTATGCAGGGAATAGATAAAATGATGAAAGAAAAAGAAAATGATAAACTTAAAGATAAAGGCAGTCCCAAAGCCAAGAATGACAAGGGCTGACACTTGGAAGAAAAGACCTTGTGTTATGAAGTATTGGGCTTATAAAGATGAGCTTAATGAAAAGTTAAAAGATATAGACATCGAGCTAAAAGATGAATTGTTTATAGAGTTTTATGTACCTATGCCAAAATCTTGGAGTAAGAAAAAGAAAGCAGAACATTACTTAAAACCACATCAACAGAAACCTGATATTGACAACTTAATAAAAGGTGTTATGGATGCTTTATTTAAAGAGGATTCTCATGTACACACTGTGTATGGCAAGAAAACATGGTCAAGCGAAGCAAGTATAACATTTATTCAGGGTAAAAACCTTATAAAATATTTGTCTTAGAATCGAACTTTTTTCTTTGCTTATATACTATATTCTTAGCTTGCTTTTCTGATATTTCATATTTAACTGATATATCAATAAAAGTATTACCTACATGACCTTTGTTTTGTATTATAAACTTATCAAAGTCATATATCATCATATAGTTTCTTAATGTTTTTGGAGGTATCAAACCCATTGATGATAACTCATAAATAACATCTTTCATAGCAAAATCTTCGCCAAACCTTGGTATTAGATGGTCGTATAAGACTTCCCTAAACTCAAACACTATTTGTCTTTTGTTTGCCATTTTACCACAATCCTTTAGGACATTCTATATAAAACTCATCAATTCTTGCTTTTGCATTTAAAAAACATCCACAAGAACCACACTTTTCTAAGGACTTAATCCCTAAAGGTTTTTTATAAGAACCACAAGTATTTGCTCTACAAATATTAATCCTTTCATTAAACTTATCTTCAGAGACCTTTTTAACTTTTCCTGTTATAATAAAGCTCCAAAATAATCTTCTTAAATCTTTCATGTAGCAAATATATAAAAAATATTTAGAAAAAAGTAGAAGTTAATTCTGTAACGCTAACACTTTGTTGAGTATTAGTAATTGCAGACTCTGTTACAACAACTTCTTTACTATTTACCCCTGCAACAATATTAGCAGCCAACTCTTCAAATTGTTGCGTTTGATTTGTTACGCTTGAGGATTGTATAATATTAGATGTTCCTGGTGTAACACCACCATCAGCAAACTTAACACCACCTCCAGCTTCATTCATCGCTGAAAGCTGGCTTCTAAACATAGCTGTTGACCTTTTATTTATCACAGCCTCTCCACCCTCTAATTCAGCAACTCTACCACCAACAGCGAACTTAACACCTCCATTAGCATGACTTGGCCCTACAACCATTCCTCCATCAGCAAACTTATCTTCAGCACCTGGAATCAAACCACCTTTAGCACCTACAAACTTAGCTGAAGCAATAGCTGCAATCTGAGCTGCTATAAGTCCTGTCAAAATTGGAGCTGCTGCAAGTATCGCAGGGAATCCTATTTTACCAGCTGTAGTTATCAGTGCCATAGCACCACTTATACCTGCTTGTATTAAGTTGTTAGCTTTATCAACTTGGAACTCTTTTTTCTTTATTTTTCTTAACTCTTCTTGTTTCTTAGCCTCGTTTACTTCTTGAAGCATGTTGTATCTTTCTCGAACATCCTGTTCAGCCTCAGCATTACCCTCTACAGCATCAAGCTCACCTTGCATAGCAATTTCAATGTCTTGACTTTGTAGGTCGTAAAACTCTTCTGTCTTTTGCTTTTCAAGAGCCATCTTATTACTAAAGAATGTAGAAAAAGCGTCAAAAGCCATAGTGTACATTTCCTGTATCTTTTGCAGTCCAGCTAATATGTTTTCTTTTTGCTCTTCAAATGCGTCTTTTTCAACCTGCATCCTTTCAATATTAGCTTGCTTAACTATTCTTGTTTTTGCATCTTGAAACTCCTGCTCAGTTATTTTTTCAGCATCCCTTAAAGCTTCTAAATTTGTTAGCTGTCTTGTCTGCTCTGCGTTTATAGCAGCAGTCTCAGACGCTGCAAAATCTTTACTGGCTTGATTTCTTCTTTGTAAAGAAGCAAAGAAACTTAGCTCTCTTCTTGCCATTTTATCAGCTTCAAGATTTTCTTCTTGGTTTAAGAAACCAGCGTCAGCAGAAGCAGCTTCTATTTCAAGCTTTTTCATGTTACTCAAATGATTTTGTAGTAACTGTTTTTCAAAATCTTGAGCTGTCATTATTTTTTGTTGCTCTTCTGCTATCATGGCATCTAAGATTGCAAGCATATCATCTTTGTTGCCATTCTCAGCATCTATAACAGCTTGATATTCTTCTGCTGTAAGATTTTTAATAACATTAAACTTGTTTTTATTTGTTTGTATAAGTTTTGCTATTTCTTCTTTACTACCTGTATCTATAAAAGACTTTATGTTTTTAGTATTAGTCCGCATCAAAGCAAGTTGTTCTTGATTAGCTCTCATAGCTATATCAAACTCTTGTTGAACAGATTTTCTTTGCTTAGCTATTCTCTCTTCAAGTAAGTCATCAAATAACTGATTAAGCTTCTTAAACTGGTCTTTAGTTTTGTTTAAAGAAAACCCTGCAAGACTAAATTCTTTAACCTCTTTAGTTGCAGTTTTCATTGAGCTTGTTAATGATGATACAAATTTTTCTAAAACTGATATTTCAATATTCATCAGGTTTATATCACCAGTTGCTTTTGTTACATCAAATCCCATTTCCATAACAGAATCTACAAAAGCTTGGGTGTTTAATTTTGCCTGCTCTAAAGGTTCACCAGTTAAATTTAATTCTTTTGAAACTAAGTCTCTATATTGTGTAATCCATGTTAGTTCATTTAATTTATTCTCAGCACCCTCTTTAAAAATCTTTTGTTCCTCAAAAGTCATATCTCTAAAATCCTCAAGCTCGTCATCATAGAACTTTCTCTTTTGCTCTCTAAATGTTTTTTCTCCATTAAGCTTAGTTCTTTGAAAAGCTTTTGTTGCTGCAAGTTCAGCATCAAGTTCGGCTCTCTTATCTTGAGCACGCTTACGAGCATCTTTAGCTTCTTTCTCGTTTGTCTTTATCTCATCTCTAAGCATTTGATTTTGACTCGCAAGCTGAGAAGAAAGCTTATCACCTGACTTAATCTTTTCTACATTAGCTGCTATTTGTTCCTTAGCAAATTTTAAATGATGGTCTCTTTGTCTTTCAAGAAGTTCAGCTGTTTCTTCTAATCTTACAAGCTCAGTTTTATCATCAGCTTGTTTTCTCATTAATTCCCTTAACTCCATTAGCTCTTCATTCGTGGCAATCTCTATATCCATTAATAGTAAATTACCAGTCATAGCATCTTTAAGCTCTCTTATAGCTGCTGCTCTTTTTTTACTTTCTGCATTTAGATTTATAACACCTGTAAGCTCATCCTCAACAGCTTTGTTTAACCTCTCCTGTTTTCTTGCAGCTTCACTCGCTTCTTCTCCAAGTAAAAAGTACGCACCAGCAAGAGTACCTACTACAGTAGCAACCATAACAAAAGGATTAGCTTTTGTAACAGCATTTAATGCAGCCTGTGCTGTTGTTGCTCTCATGAGCTGTATTCTTAATAATTGTAATCCCCTACCAAACTGAATAATATTTTTATAAATACTAATAAGCCCCATCATCGCAAACCTTGATGTCAGCCCAGCTATTGCCACACCAACAAGCTGTACAGTAGTTCTTATAGCAGCTAAAGCACCCTCACTTTCAGTTATAGATTGGATGAAATTAGTTAAAGAGAAAATTACTTTTCTTAGGCTTGTGTCAAATTCTTCACCTAAAGCTATACTTAACCCCTCAGAAGCAGATTTAAGTATAGTGAAATCACCTTGTAAAGTGTCTAACCTTATTGCTGCCATTCTTGTAACAGCACCCTCAGCATTATTAAGTATATTTACGCTGTCCTGTAAACCATCAATATTATTTATTAAAGCAAGAAATGCAGGTGCTGAACGCTTGTCAAGTAAATCAACAGCCTCAGTAGCTGAGAAGCCCTCTTCAGATAGTTTTGTAAGTGCTTCCGTTAGTTGAGGTATTCCCTGAACTGTTCCACCAAGTTTTTTAGATAATTTAGAGTTGGCATCTGCAAGCCTTAAAAGAATATTTTTTAAACCATTACCAGCAATAGAACCAGCAATACCATTGTTTGCTAAATTACCAAGTATAGCTGTAGTCTCCTCAAGAGTAAATCCTGCTGCTCTTGCGACAGGTGCAACAAACTTCATAGACTCTGTAAACCTATCAAGATTTAATGCTGAACTCGTAAATGAAGCTGCCATAACATCAGTAACATTTTTTGTTAAAGATGCTTCAAGACCAAATGCCCTAAGTGTAGAACCTGCAATTTGTGCTGACTTAGCTAATGACTCTCCAGTTGCAGCTGCAAGGTCAAGAGTAGATTTTGTGGCAAGGTCTATTTCACTAACAGTAAAACCTAAACGAGCAAACTCTTCTTGTAATTGAGCAACTTGTGTTGCTGTAAACACAGTAGAAGCACCAAGGTCTAAAGCTGTAGCTTCGAGTTGTTTAAACTCTTGTTCAGTAGCACCTGATATTGCTTTTACAGCAGCCATCTGTGCCTCAAACTCAGTAAATGTTGATATTATAGACCTAATAGAACCTGTTATAGCTCTAACAGCAAAAGCAGCCCCAATAGCTACAGCAGCTGACTTAAATGTGTTTACAAGCCTACCACCAGCCTTATTCATTTTATTGGCTTGGGTAGTCGCCCCAGCCATAGCCTTAGTTTGAGCTGCTACATTTTTAGCAGCAGTACCCACCTTTGCACTTTGTGCTGTATAAGCAGCTGTGTTCTTTTTAAGACCACTAAGCTTAGCGTTTGCTTTATCTAACTCTATCTGAAGTTTTACAAGTTCTTGTAAGTTAGCCTTAAATGTGTATAAAGTTTGATTTGCCATATTATCTGTTGTCTATTCTTTCTTTTAAATATAATTTTCTAATGTTGCCTCTATCATCTCTGCAATAAATATCTCCTGTTATAGTTACATCCTTTGTAGAGAAGTCAGCAACAACTTCGCCACCATAAACACTAACATAACCATCTTTGCTTACACTTATTGCATTTAACCTTTCATAACCTCCATTATAATCTCTTTTATAACCTCCACCAACTTGGAATGTATCATTACCATTTACTTTATTAAAACTACCAAGAACAGTTTGATTAGGAGCTGCTTGAAGCCCATGGCCAAATGCAATGCTGTTTTTATCAATACTATTTTCATGTAAAGCGTTAGGAGTAGCTGGAGCATTTGTTATACCATTATATTGATTGAACTCAATAGCTTGTTGCGTGAAGTTAGTATGATGATTTTTCATAACAGGCTCAGGTATCATGTTTCTTAAAGTAAGGTTGTTTTTTACCTTAATCATAGTTGATTTAGCATCCTCACCACCAACAGTAGGCATTAAGTATTTACCATCTCCATCAATATGAACCCTACCACCATCAGGTGTGTTTATACCACCAGTTGGCCCTGGCCTACCTCCAGTATCTAACGAACCATAATTAGTCCTACCTCTGTCAAATTTTGTTATTTTACCACCACTGTATGTGAAACCATATTTCCATTCTACAAGCTCAACTTTTGTTAATTCAGCCTTTCCTGGTTTGTAATCAATTATCTTATTTACAGTCCAGTATGTAGCCACACCACCATCTAACTTTAGTTTTATTACATCCCTAAAGTCAAATTGAGATATATCTAAATGGCTTAAATTAATGAAACATGTTCTAAGTGCAGCACCTCCACTAATTTTCTCATACCATCTTCCATAATACCTATCAAATAATCCTCTATGGACTTGTGGTAAGTAAACCACATTTTGTAAGCTATCACCGATAGTGTGCCAAGCAAGATTATTTTCTAAACTTCCTGATGATGGCTGGTGCATATTATATGTGTATGCGTAAGGGTAGTTTGTTTGAACTTGAGGGTTACCATTATCATCAATCAAAGTCCAAGGGCCAGTTTGATTACTTAACCCACCCCAATTTAAAATTCTAATATTAAAACCTGTGCTATTAGTAGGCCTACTGGTATTATTAATCCAGCCATCATCCATAGGGCTTCCACTCCACATACAGGGCATTATTGGGGCTTGGCCACTATCAGGGAATGTTAAGTCTCCTTGACCAGTTGCCTTATCTAATATTCTGTATGTAGGAGAAAATATAGTTGTCCCTATAGTTGATTCTTTTTTTCTGTACAATTCTTCACTTGTCATTGTAATAGACCATAAAGGCTTCTCAGCATTGAAATCAATAATTTTCACTAAATCGTCTGCTGTATCAACCTTGTATTGGCAAATAACATTCTTAGCAAGCTCGTCAATTAAAAATTTATCAGTCCAATTCTTTCTATCTATTTTTTGACTCCAATCTACAATTTTACCTGAACCATAAAAATCATCATAAGGCTCTACATATATTTCTCTTTTTTCATTATCAGAAGTCCAATATAAATTGAACATTTCAGTAATACCTTTCAAAAAGTCAATCTGCTTAACACCACAAGATAAAGATTGAGATATATCTACAGGCCCAGGAGGAACATAAGCTTGGTCAGCAACTGGCCAACATCCAAAACTTTGACTTCTAATATCACAATGACTTCTATGTGCATTTACAACTGCTTTACCATACATTGTTATTTGCACTTTGTCTCCTTGTTGTAAATCAATAAAGCAGTTTATATTGTTTGTGTTATAATTACTCCCATCTCTTCTCCATGAAGCAGATGTTGCATTTACAACATTAGTCCCTTGAGGCCCAGGGCCAACAGGCTCAGTAAACATATAAGCACCACCATTTGGACTTGGAGTATTCCATTCTTCAGGCCCAACTACCTGTCCGTTTACAGTTACCCATGCCGCCCACCATGTATCATTTTGACCACCACCTAAAAATCCACCATGTCTAATTTTTACTTGTGCCGAATACTGAATATTATATCTACCAGTAAAAGGTACTGTATAACCATTTTGAATACTACTGTAGCTTCCTGGCTCGTAATGCTCGCATCCACTTACACAAGGTAATACTGGTCTAAATTTTCTTACTACACCATCGGTAATACCAGCGGCAGGTATATCAGGAAAGTTACCATCATTACTTGCTCGTGCAGCTGTTGAAGAATAACCACTATCTTCACCTAAAAGATTTTCTTGGTCAGCAACAGTGTAAGTGCTATTTGATGTATATGGTATTATTAATTTTTTAAAAACACTTGTATCAAAGAATTTACTTACTATTGTGTAAGGTGTTTCCATTTCATTAAATATCTTATCTACTATAGCTCTTACATATAATGCTGGATGAAAGTCAGCAACAGTATGATTTTCCCCTGCGTTACCTGTGTCTTTATTCCACTTACCATAATTTATAGCTGGATATACATAAGGTATTTCATCAACACCTTTAGTCCAGCTTTCAGTTACAGTTGTATAGCTTTTTTCATGCTCAGGAAAGTTTAAATCGCAAAGCTTACTTTCACCAATCATTTCAGGCCAGTAAGTTGGGTCTTGAAGTATGTGGCAACTATATTTACCACCTCGACCAGTAGAGCTTTGTTCAATCCTTGCGTAACCACGAAAAACAACAATTCCATTAGAGCTAATTCTTGCTTTTTTCCAAGATATGTCAGCAATATTCCTGTTAGAGCCATCAGCAGTCATAACATTAAGAGCTTTCTGATTCCTATTGCTCGCTGGCAACTCAAATGTTTTTGAGTAACCTGCCGACCTTTTACTTGGGTCTCTTAAATCTCCACTATTGAAATTTAAAGAGAGTGGCACTTTATCTCTATCATATATATCTAAAGGATAGTATGTGTATGCAGGAACTTTAGTCTCTCTTTCAGTATATACTGGTACTTCTACAGTTTTAAAGTTGTAACCTGAATTTTTAACAAAAAAACGATTTATTTTAACCTCTGCTGGTAAAGACTCATCTATTTTTGTTATTCTTAAAAATCTATACTGATAATCGTAAAAAGTTTTTAATCCAGCTTGACCTGAAACTTGACCTCCACCACCAGTTTGAACCAGCTGTGATGTAGAATAACCTCCTGGACTCCCAGCCATATACTGGTTCTCTTGCTCCTCTTTAGTTACTGTGTTATAATAATATGGCACACAAACAGTGTAAGTCCCATTTGTTTGTATTTTACTCCAAACATAATCGCTTCCTGACATCGCAACACCTTGGTATTCAAAAGCAAAAGATGAAATTGGGTCAGGATATTCAGGTTGTGTTAAAACCTCAATAATGCAGTTGTCTATATCTTCAACAATTATTTCGAGCCTAAAACCCTCTGTATCTGTTTCAAAGCAGTTAAATAAAGGGTCTGAACTTCTAAGGCCAAAAGTGTTGGTTTCTTGAACCATAGAAGCAAAAACATCAGCACCATTAGATGACTTTACATAACTACAGTGTATAGTTTGGTAGGCATCAGAATATTTTACATTTCCCTGGCTGTCATATTTCCAGTTACCACCATGTACATAAGGAGATATATAGTAATCAAATTCACCCCAAAAAGCTGAATCATTCATAACTTCAGGGCTAATTGGTAACCCTTGCTCTGCTAAATACGCACCTATACTTCTGTCTCCTGAACCTCTAACTATAAGCCTGCCGCCTTGACCCTCTAATATTTCAAAAGATAACCTAACAGTAGTCCCAGCATTATACCTTGGAATTAAGTACAACATACGACCTTGCTCTGTATTATCACGACTATGAGCACGAAGATTGTCAACTGCTGTAACACCACCAACATTTGCACTCCAAGTTATACCATTAAATTCAGGGTTATTTCCATACAATGTATAAAGGCTGAAAACTATTATGTTTGCCTCACCCAATTCATTGTCGTATGCTTCATCAAATATATAATTTATATCAGTAGAGCTATAGGCAGCGTTATTCTGACTATTTATAGGATATACACCAGGAGAGTTACCATACTGATTCATATCTGAACAAGACATTCTATGCCATTCATTCCAGTTTTGTAATAGGTTACCATTACTATTTAAAACCTCCTGATAGCAGTCTGAACTAAATTCGCATCCGTCAAAAACTTGTTTTTCTACAGTCCCACTTTGAACCTGAGTTACAACAGTTTGAGTTCCTAAGTCCTTACCAACCTCTAATACTACCTCCCTTGCTTGTGATGAATCAGCCATGTTACATTTTTTGAGTTATAGTGTTTTCTGATAATGCGTATTTAAACTCTATAAAGTTTACATTTTTTTCAGTTGTATGTAGTTTATAGCTACCTTTTAAAATATTTACAGCTACAAGTCCTGTATCTGTTACAGGTAGCTCAGGGAAAATTGTATTTGCAGCCTGATAGTCTACTATATCCTCTACAACCCATACCTGTGGAGACATTATTAATTCTTCAACCCATAAAGCAAATTCCTTTGTTAGAGGTTGGCTAAATACACTAAAAGTATCTTTCCTGTCATTCCATAAATTAGTCATATTATGTTGGCCTCTTTTTGTGCCAAAACCACTACTTGCTCTATTAAAGTCCGTATGTCTATCAAACTCAGACCCTGATAAATCAACATTAGATGTCTTTGTACCTGTGGCAGTGAAAAAATCAAAACCTCCTCTCATATTTCTAAATATAAATGTTGTTTTACCACTGCAACCAAACTTATCTTGTAATTTGTATGTCTTTAATGGAGTTTGACCAATTCGTGTTCCTGCTGCGTTGAAAAATTCAAGCTGTATAGATATAGAGCCTGCTGTTAGATTACCTGATGTGTCAAAAAATAAACTCGATGTAACACCATTTTCAGTTTCATTCAAGAAATCACAAACCATTGGGTGTACAGTAAATTCTCTATATCCTGTAGTGTAGTTTACATCAAAAGTCATTGTGCCACCAGTATCGTTTCCTACAGTCATAATTCCGTAGTCTGTAGAGTTTTGCTCGTGATATAAAAATTGATGATAAAAACTAAATCCTGCGTTAATATCTATAACATTATCATCAGGCATGTTTGAGAGAAGATTCCTTACAACACTAAAAGGTGCTGAGCTATCATTGTCTCCACTAAAAACAAATTTATCTAATCTAATATTATCGTTATAGGCAGATGTTGACTCACTTGCCATTGTACTTGTTGGAATAACAATAAAAGAGTCAGTTTCAAGGTAATCATCAGGCATTGGTGATAAATCTCCACTGGATGTGTAAGATACAGGAAACATTCTTAACTTAAACTCTTGCTCAACAGCAGAGCTTATAGTGTTACACCAAGTGTTCCCAAAAATACCCTCAGCCTCTTCAAAGTAGTTTCTGCAATATTCGGCAACATTAAAACTAAAATCACTTAAATTAGTATCATTATATGCGTTCATAGTTATCTCTGTATCTTCAAAAGAACCATTAACTAATCTATATAAAGAAGCTCTAAAGTGTGCAACTGTACCTGAAGATACCTCAGTTGTTATTACTATAGGCCTTTGGCATGTTACAAATTTACCATGAGGTTGATATTTTATACTCCAAGTTACTGCCATTTTATTTTATTTTAACGATATACTTATTTTTTTATTTATAGCAACTGTTATAGCTGCTGATATTTCTTGATTAATCATGTCCTCTAACTCCCTTTTAGCATCATCAAGCCATCCAGGAGACTTTACAGTACGACCTCTATCTTTAGCAGCACCAGCAACCTTAAAAGCCATTCTCTTAGCGTTTTTTTCGTCTAAGCCATACTTTTGCATAGCCCACTTAATCAAACCGCCTATATAGGCACTTTGACCACCACCACCTCTACCACTAAAAGGCACATCTGAAGAGCCTTTTGTTTTTAAAGACCCTCCGTTGTTTAACCTTACAGCAGTATCATTAGATTTAAAAACCCACTCTAAAGCATTTGCTACAACCTTTGGAAATTCAGCCTTTATACTATCAGCTGTTTTCCCTGTAGTAGATTGGGGCATTTTATTTCCTGACCTAATACTGCTTTTCAATTTACCTTTCATTAAATTGATTGGCTTATTAGCAGAGGCAAATAATATTTGGGCTATCTCTTCTAACATCTGTTATGCTGGGTTTTGAGTTTCTCTTGCAGGGAATGTTGGAGGGAAGTTTACTGCTGCATCATCCTCACAAGGGTCAGCACCAGGTGAACCAGGGGCATAACAACAAGTTCCATCATCAACACCAGCAGCAGGGTCATAATTTAAAGCACTTGGGTCTGTACAACCACAAGCACCAAAGTAATCCTGACAGTTATCTTCACAACCACTATTGTTTCCTCCACCGCTACTACCACCACCACAAGGGTCTGTAGTAACTGCAATATTTGCAATAGCATCAAAGCTTACTTTTAAGGCAACTAACTTATCGTTAAAAATACCAACCTCTCTATCTATGGTTACTTTATGCTTCGGTATATGAGCCTTACATCCACCACCACCACTAATACCAAGTGCAAGGCAAGATAGCATATTCCAACATTTTAATTCAAGCTCAGCCATAATAGCTATTGTGCTGCTACCAAAAATATCTATACCCTCTGTACTACCAGCTGTTATTGGTCTTGCAAGAATAAGGTCAAATGTATAAACCTCTTTCACGCCCTCAGCTACATAAGACTTAGGATAGTTAATATTCAATAAATCATAACCAATATCATGGTCAAAGTTAATTTTAGCTGGGTCTCCAAGCTTTACAGTTGAAAATCCTGCCGACTGAGCACAACTTTTAAAATCGTTCATTAGATTTACCAAGTTGTATGTTGCACTATAAGACATTATTTATTGTTTTTAGTTCTTAATTCTTTATCATATTTATGTACACAAGAAAAATGTGCATACTTACCATCCATTGTTTTAAAATATGGCTTACCATCAAAAGCACCACCACAATAAGCACAAACAACCTCTTCTTTGCCACCTAATTTAGCCTCATAAGCTTTTCTACAATGATTATGAACTAATTTACCATCAGATGCTTTTCTCCAGCTACAAGAGCACCCAGTCATAGGTTCTCCGCAGTGTGCACATGTTCTTTTGTTTCCTTGTTGTGTCATTTCTTATTCAAGTCGTTATATATTCTTTCGTATGATGTACATGCGTTTCTCCAAGATAAATATGTTAAAACTTCGTACAAATCTGTCAATAAAACACTATTAACAGGATTATGTGTTGGCAAAGTAAAAATACCTGCTTTAGCTATGTCATATAGACTGTTAAGCCAACCATAACCATTTATAGTACCCTCAGCGGCTCTTATTGCTTTTCCGTCTGCTCCTGAATCAGCGAGGTTAGGAAAAGTGTCATTAATGAGCTTTCGTGTTGAGTCAAAAAAAAACCAACATCCCAAATTGTTGCCATATCTAATTTTTGAAATGCAGCAGCTCGCTTTTTTACAACCTCATCGTTAACAAGACCCTTTTCTTCTCCTTTTCTTTTACAAAGGATAGCTATTTGTTTTGGTAAAACAGATAAATCACCTTTTTCAAGTCTCTTGTTGTTGATTTCTACTTGTTCAGTCTCTATGTATGTTCCAAAATTCTCACCTTTCATACCAGGCTTTGGTAAGAAATACTCAAATCCTTTAAATTTGAATTTTTCTATAGCAATAGGCACATAAGACTCATTCATAAAGTCCATAGACTTTAATACCTCTTCAATAGTCTCTATGTTACACATAGATATTTCTTCTTCAGGTAGCCCAGTCCAAAAACAAGCAAGCTTAGTGTTCATTCTAACATTTTCTAAGCTCCACTCTAACTCTCTAATGTATTCATCAAGATGAGAATTTTCTTCGTTAAACTCTTCTTGTGTTTTTTGTGAGTTTACAAGTTTTGAGAACTCGTTAAATCTATCAAACCTAATATTATCCCATCCTGTTGGAACATCTATTTCTTTGTCGTTTACTATAATTGTTTTCATTAATTCAATAGTGTTTTGTCATTGTCAAAATCAGAGTCAAATAAAATCATTCTACCAAGATTATCGTTAACTTCTGATAGTTTTAGTGCTAATTTTGTAGCTGTAAAGGTAATATCTTCTTTTTTATTTTTTAAAACACTAACATAACCTATCGAAGCCCAATAAATCATTGATGGCAGGTTGTAAATCCAATTATTTCTAAATAAAGTGTCTTTATACGCCATTTCTCCATTTTCGTTGTGTTGCATGATAATATTTGCCAAAACATTTAAAAAAGACTCATAATCCTTGTCATTATCTGTCGCATCATCAATTATTCCTTGAACATCATTTAAAAAGTCAAGCATAATCGCTTCATGAGCAGAATTTAGACAAACTATATAGCTTTGATTAAACATTTTACAATAATAAGAAAAAGTTTACATTTAATTGGTTAATGTTTGGAACATTTTAACCCCAAGCTAAAATTCTGTTACCACCACCAAATAAAAACCTCATTCGCATCATAAGGCTATCAGCATAGTCAGGAGACCTACCAATGGCTGCTTTTACCTCTTTTTTAGATAAAATAGCCAGCTTTCCGTCTAAATCCATGTTTTTTCTCCTTACAATATCTAATTCTTCAATAATCTTGTTGCGAATATCAACATCTTTGCATTTTATGTATATATTACCAGCATTTATCTGTTCAGCGAGCTTATAGTAGCACTGGCTCTTCAAATTCTTGTAATTTTCACCTTTCATGGCTTTTGAGTTGTTAATAAAGGCAACAACCCCTTTCATGTAGTGAGAAAGGTATTGACCAACACCATCAGAGTCGATTACTATGTTTTTTCGAGGGATATTGTGTAATTGTGCCAAATTCTTAATCAAAGCTTCAATACTGTTGGCAGAACTCTTATCTTTTGTTATAATCTCCTCAACAGTTAACCCTTTCCACCTTGTGATAACTAATTTATCACTACCCATAAGTGCAACATCGCAAGACAAGAAGCCCTCATCGCTTTTTTCTACTGGATTCTTAAAAGAATTTAGTAAGGACTCATAGTCAAACAATTTATTTTTAGCCTCATCATATTCCCAGTTACCATGTAAAAGCCTTTCTCTTGACGCAGGGTCAAGCTTTCTAAGCTGTTCTTCATAGTATTCAGAAATATGAGGGTTATCTTTTAACTTGGCTTGAATAAATTTTTGGTGGTCAGGTAAGTTATCATCACGCCATTGTTTATAAAAATCGTAAACCCAATTTTTTGCAGGGTTGCACGACATAAGTATTTTTGGGCGAAGCCCAAATTCGCCTAATTTATAACGAATCCTCGAAGCAACAACATTTTTCGCTTTTTCAGTACATTGATTAACCTCATCAATAAAAGCACCTGAAATCTCAAGAGAACCAAGGGAGTCAAAATTTGGGTCGGCAGGATATTGGTATAGGTCTTTTAATAAAATCTGACTTCCATTCACAAACTCAATAACATTTGATTGTGCATTGAATTTATATGTCTCGCCTTTTTTGACTTTCCAATCAGAACAAACACTAAAAAAAGAATTAAGTGTAGTTTCTTTCAGTGTTTTCAATACAGCTCGACCCATAAGCCATCTCGTTCCTGGGTATCTCAAACACGAATACAACAACCAGGCAGCACCGAAGTATGACTTCCCTCCCCCAGCACTTCCCCCAAAGAGGATTTCTGAGGACTTTTCGTCATGCAGGTATTCCCAGGCCTGGTGTTGTTTTATTGTTGGCGTAAAATCTATATTCATTTCTTCTTACCGCCAAACAAGGAGTATATAGGCTTTACAATGCAGAGTCTAATAAAAAGGTATGCCAATATTAATGGCAAAGACCAAAGCAAAACTAAAACACCAACGATGGTTGCATCCAAAGGCACTTTCTCTGTTAAAATATTTATATCTTTCATAATTAAGGTCTTACTGTCATGCCCCTAAATATAGGGGTAAGAACTGAGTCAGGAAAGCCTGAAGCCCACTTAACGAAATCCTCATTAGTTATACTTTGGTCTCTTAGTGGTATTACAGGAGTAGTCCCATCACACATACTTGTTAACCCTGCCAATACAACTGGATTAGTAGTTAATGTCCTTACAGCACCGAGACTAACAGTTGCTGCTAAAAATTTCTGTTTTTTATACTTGATAAAAACCCTTATCATTGGATTATCTGATGTTGGGTCAAGTGGGTTTACTTGAGGGGTAGCAGCAGATGTATTTAAAACTGCAACCTCAAATATAAATTCCATGTTTACTATTGCCATTTTTTCTAAAAGTTTCTTGATTGTTAAAATTAATTTTATTAAATTTGAAAACTCGTTTGTTTTTCAGAGTTCATTAATAGACAAACAAATGAAAAATTGTTTTGCTTGTCAAAACAAACTGTAAAACTATTGAGTTTGGGTTTACTATATTTATTTCTCATCTTCAGGTTTCGTATAGTTAAACACAAATGAATCTCCTCCACTTGTTAAATCAACCCTGTCGATAGAAATACCTTTCATCTTAGCTATATCTTGAAGTAACAACCTACAGATGTTTAAATCTCCACTTCTATAACCTTTTGTGTAAAGGTCGTAAAGCATCATAGTGTGCTTATCAACCTCATATTGCTTCTCTTCATCAAACTGCTCTTTAAAATACTCTAAAGCCCTCTTATAATAAATTGAAGCTTGCCTCTTCTTGATTCCCCAGTTCTTATCACAATACTCAATTATATCTGTGTATCTAACTCCCTGAAGAACCAACCTTACTATCTCTGAAGTCCTCTTATGAGACTCCAGCTTTGTCGCTTTTCCCTCAAACCTCGTTTGAACATTTTGCGTACCTGTGGCAATAATCTCAGCCTTTAAATCCTCGTTCTCTTCACTCATATTTTAGTGCATAATAATTATTTTACAATAATAAGAAAAAGTTTAC
>CAACVD010000333.1_pt1 | contig 22703 bp, 27 predicted proteins | sample 2381771 | NCBI WGS metagenome assembly CAACVD01 (sample SAMEA5211965, study PRJEB30684) | marine metagenome | biome: Marine; feature: Epipelagic; material: Water | collected 2015-10-15 | depth 15 m
CCTTCTATTAGCAAAGAACGCCTTATTTACTAACCCTGCAGGGAGTGGGAATACGATAGGAGAAAATGCTTCCGCAATAAATTCTAATATAATTACTGGTAACTCGAAACTCGATACAATAAATACAACTCTTACCGCCGGTGGTGTGGTCGATACTTCTGCTCTAGCAACTCATGCAAAACAAGACACAATAAAAAACGAAATAACTGCTTTAAAGAATTCTCTTACCGGTGATGGGGCAGGTGGGGATAATGCTGGGGGTGTAATGCTAAAAGCAATTAACGATAATATTATAAATACTAATACAGTAGCATTAGCAGGAATAGATACTACATTACAAGGACAAGATAATATTTTAGACGATATTAAAGCAGAATTAACTTCAGGATTACAACAAGCGAAAATAATGGGTAGTGAAGACGGTTCTACTAGTGGAACTCAAAGACAACTGCATGTAAACAGTAGCGGACAACTTCAAATCGACCCTGCTAGTGTCGTCGCGGTCGCCCCTTCCAATTCATTTAATAGTGATAATTCTTCCCATGTTAATTCTTTCGCCGTTGGAATTCGTGCTAGAACGAATATCTCTTCTCACTCTACCGGAACATTTTTACTATGTGATAGTAATGGAAGATTAGCGGTAATAAATAAAACTGGAATTGTAAATCATAGTGAAGTTTCTTATGTGAGCGGACAAAGTATTACTGGAAGTGGAACACATACTGGGGCATCCATAACAGTGGATGCTAATACAAAAGCATTCTATGTAGAACATAATTTTTCACATACCGGAATAAAATATGAGATATTAGGTTCCATTGATGGTTCGAATTTCTTTTCTACTGGTGTAGAATTTAATGCTGGTGGTCTTAGTCCGGCGACCTTAACTGGATTAAGCACTATACTCGGCACGAGCAGTGGTGTTATAGGTTTTCCGCCATTTATAAAATTCAAATTTAGTAATAGTGATAGTTCAGCACAAACTGCGACATTATCTTACGTTCAGCAAATTAGTTAATATGTATCCATAATTAGGAAAAGTCGTCGCAACAACAACAAGAAAAAAAAAATCATAAATTATTTTCTAGAATTTTTCAAATAATTTATTCGAGGTTGTTAATGCGACGACTAATTATTTTTATAAAAAATAAAATATAAATATTATTATATATAATGAAAAATACATTAATTCGATTAACTACAACCGATAATAAAGGAAACTTCGACTGTGATTTTCAGGATGATATTCAAATAAAAGAAAATACTGAAATCGCTCTTCATTCTTTATCAGTAGAAAGACAGAATAAGTCTATAGAAATAGACCCAACTAATTCGACTATTCAGTTTCAGGTTTCAAATGCATCAGGAGTTCACGAAGTCGCTGTCGAACATGGAAGAATAGACCATGCAAATTTTCACGAAAGGATAAGAACTTTAACTGATAGAATGAATTCATCATTAAGATTTTTTCGAGGAACCCCTACAGAAATCGAAGACGGAACTAATAAAAATTTAAAAGAAACTGGTATGCAGATAAAGGTTCATACTAACGCGAATAAAAATGTTATGTTCGACTTTCGATATGCTGAATGTATTAGTGCTATAACCGCGAATGCAGATGAATTATTACATCTACATAATATTAACTCTGCCTCTAATGAATATAAAGTCAATGATGGAAATTCAGGAACCGACATCGATAATATTACACATTCTCTTATAGCTTTTAAGAACCCTATCTCATTAGGAACACATATTTCTCGATTGAGAATTAAAAAGTTTCAAAATAATAACGGAGATAATTCAGGGTTTACTATGGGAATAACAACAGAGTTAAATAAAATAATTAATAATAGTTTAACTCTTAATGATTTAGATTATGGCATTAGAGTAAAACAGAATACCTCAGTAATACAAGTTAAAAACGGAAAAGCAAATCCTTTCGCTGATAATTCTGTAGCACGAGTATTAACAAATTTCACAGGTGGAACAGGTGACTTATTAGGTTTCGAAGTTCGAGAAGTTGTAGAAGGTGAGGGGCAGAAAATGGTAATGAAACATTATACATCAGGAGCAAATAAAGGGACTGATTTATTAGTCGCAGACATAGATTTAAGGGACGGACAGAATAAAGATATTCCTTATTATTTTGTTGTTTCTCTTTGTGGTAATACTGATAATGTTAAGATAGACCATCTCGGTTCATGTAGAAATCAGTTTATCGGTTTCGATGCAAAGAAAACTAATGGAGCAGATGAACTAACTCTTCCTGCAACCTTACCCCTTACTCGTGCCGACCGTAGTGATTACAGTCTTACTATACCTGTAACTTTAGCAGACTTCTTAGGTTTCGATGATGCATCTCAAACCGCGAACGCTATAGACCATAACTTCGTAGGAAGTAGACAATTCGAGCAGATTGTAGGAAGTGATAATTATATTATCGAGATGTTGAATATGCCTATCAATACATACGATGCACTTAGAAAAGGTAGAAAGAATATACTCGCTTATGTTCCGGTTAGTGAAACTATCATCGATGATAAAACTGGAGTAGTTCAGTATGAACCTAAAGAAAGATTATTCTTACCATTAGCGAATAAGTATGAGGAAACTCTTAGAAACATTAGGGCGAGAATTGTAGCGAGTGATTTCTCTGCTATAGCAACAGAAGGATTATCTTCATTAAATATAATTATTAGAGATTAAATATTAAAAATGCTGAAAAATAAATGATTTTTTTCTTCCTTAAATGTAAAAAATGCCTGATTTATAAGTTATTTCTAAAATAGCACTTAAAACAAACATAAAATTATAATTTTATTCTTCATTTAAGTCCTTTTTTCATATAATATATTAAATCTAGCATAAATATTATCTCTACAATATGACTTAAAGAAACGAGCATATATCTCTTATAGTCAAATGAACGCCCATCTGTCTTCTCCTTTCGAACTCGCTCATGAATGCAGTGACATCCTGCCGACTGAAATAATTAATAAAATTTTTACAGACTATAAAGGTCTAGTCCATCCTGTCGCCCTTCTTATTAAGAAGGAAATGGAAGACAACTATCTTCATCCATACGTTCAATTAGATTATTATGTTAAGTATGAAGGTTTTACTGAGGATATGATGCACGAAGAAATAGAATGGTTAGATATGGACTTTCTTCACTTTAATCTTAAATGTGAAACAGGTCAATTAAATCCGGATGGACGAACTTACTATCGAACAGAAACTATAAAGTATAATCAACTATGGGATGCTGAAATAGATACAATCGCTCCCAACTTTTTCGAATTTATTTATTAGAACCATCTAATAACTCATCAATTAATTTAAACGGAATTTTATACCTATCATATATCGACTTAGTTGTATTCTGTTTATATTTTTTATAATCTTTATATTTTTCCCTTAGTGTTTTTGTATTAATAAATATTTTTTTACCTTCATCGATTATATAAGTATTATATGCGATATTGATTTTATGTCTACCATTTATTTTATTAGGACAATCCTTTCCCCTGCATAACTTAGGTTTAATATCGATATTAGTGAAGAATATAGTTCTCTTCATGTAACCTATATTATCATCATAGGCACAATAATCGACTATTATTTTTTTTTCAAAAAGCTCAGGGTATTTTTCTTTTATGTAATGTTTCATAAGTCCGGTATGAGGGTTTTCAATCCAGTAATAATCAGGATTAAAGTATTTAATAATTTCTATAACTTTATCGACCATCGGTCGACCTAGTTCTTCTAAGTCTTTCTCTATTTTTGTTTTAGTGCATACTGCTCTTCTCATAGCACTCCACCAAAGACAAACAGGGGATGCAGTTATTATATTAAAATACTTTGGAGGATATACTTTATAATCCCATGTCATAACATCTTCTTTTATATGATTTTTAGATATATAGTCATATAGTTTAGACTTCGCATCTAAATCCCTATCTAGTGATATTATTTCATAATTTTTTAGTTCTGCACGTATACCTACGCTGTGTGTGCCTGAAAATAATTCTAATAATCTTTTCATTATTATAATATATTAGATTAATTTAAATTAGCACGTCTAACTCGGTTCTTCCTACCCTGCGGTCTCGCTCTCACTTCTACTTTTCTTTTTCTTCTTCTATTGTAGTTCGGTTTTTTCGATACTTCTTTTTTAGTTTCGAAAATTTCACTCTGCTTCTTTTTTCTCGGTTTTTTATTAACTTTATTTAGTATTTCATTCATCTTATTAACATTGTCGATAAACATTTTATATATAATAGGGTAGATAAAAAAAATATAAATATTATTATATAGTAAATGGAAGAGAACAAAGAAGACGAGATTATTTCTAACTTAGAACAGTTACAGGATGACATTCGAAAAATAGAAAAACAATTTCAAATAAAACAAGACTTAGACCAATTAAAACGAAACATTCATAAACTTCATGATAAGTCTTCTAAACTAGAATTAAAAAACTTATTAACAAAACCTAAACTGATTAATCTAGTAAAAAATAATACTACAGGAAAAGAATTATTCATCGAGCATCATGGAGATAATAAATTTAAAGTTAAATCAGTTAAAAAAAATAAAAAGAAAAAGGTTGAAATTTCTGCTGAATAAAAAATATTACAATATTATATATATTATGTTTGCATGTCCCCTATGTCGCGAGGAGTGGTGCTTCGTGTCGAAGTTATGTCCGGACTGTGATAAAGTTCGACATCTTTATTCTATTTATGATAAATCGATTATTATGGAAATTTTAGATAAAACTTTAGTAGTTCAAAAATTTAAAGACCATGATGATTATGTTAAGGATGCGAAAAGTGGTAAATGGGTAAGGAAAAATGAAACAGATGAAAGTTATGAAAAACCTAAGACAAGAAGTTCAAGTAAGTCCAAATAATAATTTATTCGTCTATTGTTTAGTGAAAATTTATTTCTAAATATTATAATATAAAATGCCGAAAAGTATTGGATTTATTTACTGCATCGAACATCGAAATCGAAAGGATACTCCCATTTATTACGGTTCTACTACTAATTTACAGGAAAGAGAAAAACAACATAGATATAACTGCTGTAATGCTAATTATAAGAAATATAATTATTATGTTTATCAATTCATTCGCGATTATGGAGGATGGGAAAAATGGAAAATGAAAAAACTCCATGAAGTTTTATTTAATGAAAAAAAAGAATTAAAACAGATTGAACGACTTTATATCGAAAATCATACAAAATCAGGAAAAAAATGTTTAAATCAATCTATGCCTAACAGAACTAAAAAGGAATGGGTAAACGATAATCCTGATAGAATGAATAACATAAATATTCAGTCAAGATTAAGAAATAGAGAAAAACAGAATGAATATCGAAGACTTCATTATTATAAAAATAAAGATAGGATTATTAAACATAATAAAGAATATTATCAAAAAAATAAAGAAAACATTGAAAAAAATAGAAGTAAGATGTGGCGATGTGTATGCGGTGCAGAGGTTAAGTTACGAAATAGAACACATCATTTAAAAACTAAATCTCATCATGATAAGTTTAAATGTGTTCTTATTGCTGGTATAAACAAAATATAAAAAAAATTATATCTTATTATTTTAATAATGACTAAACTTATTAAAATAGTAAAAAGCGATAAACCTAAAAAGAAATGGAAGGCGATATTTAAAAAAGATAATGGTCGAGAAAAGACAACTTATTTCGGCAGTGCTGGAATGAATGATTACACTTTAACAGGTGATAAAAAAGCACGTGAAAGATTTAGAAAAAGACATAAAAAAGATTTACGAACCAATGACCCAACTAGAGCAGGATACTTATCATATTATATTCTATGGGGTGATAGCACTGATATTAAAAGGAATATAGCAGATTATAGAAAAAGATTTAATCTTTAAAATCTATCGAGATTTAAAATCATACCTCCGCCTAGAATACTTCTTTTCTTTTTTTTAGGGACTGGAATGGGAACAGGTGCAGAAGGTTTTACCGGTGCCTGAGCTTTTGGTTTCGGTTTTTCGACTACCTTATTCTCGATAGGTTTAGGTTTTGGTTCCTCGCGAGGTTTTCGACTTTCTAAAATAAGTTTTTTAAGTTCACTTATTTCATTTCTTAATTCATCATTATTCGAGGTTGGTTTAATATCCTCGACTTTTACTTCTACATTTTGTTTTTTTGTTGCGACTTTTTTTTCCTGTTTAACCGGAACCTTTTTTTCAGTTTCCGGTTTTTCTGCTTTTTTTGCTTCTCGTTTTTTTTTCAGGGTCGCTCTACCTCGAGCGAGTTGTTCTCGAAGTTTCTGTTTTCTTTCTTCACTCATTTCCTTTTTCTTCCTAATCTTTGGTTCCTTCTTAGGTTTTTCCTCTTTTACTTCCTGAGGTTTATCAATATCATCGATTTCGAAAATAGTATCCATAATATATATAATATATAATAGATATTATTTTTTAGTAATATTCCACAGGAACTCGCTGATATGCAGGTTCTCTACATTTAGAAATAAAATAATTTTTCCATTTAGATATTCCATGTTCGTCACCCAATTTAATCATTAAATATATAGTTGACTTAGGTATACCTAATTTAGCAGTTAAATCGTTCTGCTGTTTAAAGTATAAGGTTTCTATTTCCTTATCTTTGTTTTCAGGGAAGTCGATTACTCTGTCGACTTTAAAGCGATAATATGTTTCGCATTTTCCTCTCATTTTAAATATAATATATTAACTACATATTTTTTTAAATCATTTAATACTAATGTTTATTTATTTGTCTACCTGAAGCGAAAAGTAGTCGCCACAACAACGAAATCTAAATTATTATTTTTTTTCAGGATTTTCATTTCTCTAATTTTTTTTTTCTTCTTGTTGTTGCGACGACTTTTTCATATTATCACATTTCTTTCTTTCAGGTGATTTATCTTCATCCATCTTATCTATCACCTCTGCTAATGGTCTAAAGTTTTTATCTAGATACATCTCATCATAATTATTAGAGTAGTTGATGCATAGAAAGTCATGTTTTTCTTTTACATTATCGCGAAACATTTTGTAGAATGCTTTCTTACCTCCTCTTAGATAGTTATTTTCAGTTTCTAATATTTCGAGTTCTTTATTTGAAGTTTGGAATATTATCATTGCTGATGCTTGTAGTCGAATATTCTTGGCGATTTGTGTGTATGCCTGAGCGGTTGTAATTACTGAAATCATAAACTTTCTCGAGTTGCAGTATACTTTCGCTAATGCATTAAATCTATTTGCTAATCTTCCTGAGAATGCTAGGTCATCTATAATTAGTAAAGGTAATCGAATTTTTTCATCATTAGAAGAACGTTCTTTAAAATCGTCTACTAACATATCATATAATTCCTCTAATTCATCAATATCCTCGAAAATATTACTTTCAGGCACATCATGCTCCTCGATGACGACACGCATCTTCTCATCTGCATAAGGTTCAGGTGCGAAAATATAATAATCAGTAAATAGCTTTTTGTAACCATAATTTTCATTTAAACATATATTCGTAATTATACCGCCTTTTCCGGAACCTGATTTTCCTGTTAAAATTAATCTAAATGGTAATGAAAAAAGTCTATTAACAGACACAGTTAATTTTTCTGTTTTATCTTTGACCTTTAACACTTTTAACTTTTCTTCATTTAATTTTAGTTTATTCGTCATTATATATTATAATATATATATAAATAAATTATAATAAATGCAGAGATTAGAGATAGAAGAAATCGATATCGCGAGTTTATCGACACAGGTCGAACAGAGCATAAATACACCGGAAAACCAAACAGAAACAGGAGAATTAAAAGATAATATCGTAATAGATTTATCTAATCAGTTAAAAGAAAAATTTAATAAAGTTGCAGAATTAGAAATGCGACTAATAAATAAAAAGAAAAAAGAAACTAAACAGATTTTAAAAATTTATGGATTGATAAAATCTATCGAAAAAATGACGAGTGAAACTATTGAAGTCCCTAGAGAACTTCAGGGTCTTATCGATGTTTGTGCTGATACGATAGATGATTATGTAGAAAATGAATTCTTTAATGGACTATATCGATTAAACGACTAGGAGAGTATGAAAGTAAAGATATACGAGATGAGGTGAGAGGTTTGATGAATTTGATTTAAGGTTCATGCTAAACTTATTAGATGATAAATCAATGTATTCACCATTAAAGTCTAAACCGATAATATATCCCTTATTTGCTTTATAAGCATTCATATTTACCTCATTCGCTCCACCACGTTTAAGACTTTCGACACCTTTATGAAGTGCATCTCCTAGGTCAGTGATTGTGTAAGAAATAAATTGGTTGGTGCTATCTGCGAAGGCATAATTAACTTCTTGAAATCTTGGATAAGGATTAAGAGCATAGGAGTTCTGTGTTAGTGAACTCTCCCTCGATTGTTCTAAGAAATTAATAGAAACACCACCGACAGCGTTACTAGGAACACGAACAGAAACATTAGCAGAGTTAGATACTACTGAATTCTTTACCATTGCATAAGAGTTCATAATCATTTTATCCTTAGCACCATCCTCAGGAATAGTCATATATCTAATAACCATATCCTTCAATACGTAGGAAGTATCTGCTACAACATCGGCACCGAAAACAGCATGATGAACTTTCGCTAAATTAAATGAAAGTCTAATCATTCCCATATCATTGAAAGAGTAGTTTCCTCCTGTGCTATTATTGAGGCAGATAAGAGGTTTAATTGAAAATGCTGGGTCTTGAGGGTCTTGGTTTCCGGTTATATTATCACTCGCGACCTGCTGAAGTGCTACTTTACCATTATATTCGAGGGAACCTCTTAATTCTGCCTGAAGGTCACTACAGAAATAATCATTTTTTTCATAGGAGGCAGTTGCTATACTATTAACATACCTAGGATATTCTTGAGCGTTTTGAACTACGCCTTTACTCATCGGCATCGATACGACCACACTCTCGAGGAATGCATGTCCGCCTATCTTATTATCTAATTTTACATCATGTGCCGGAGCGACACGACCATTCGCTACAGACTGGGTCGCCTGAACTACTGCTTCGAGGCGAATACTATTTTTAAGAAGTTTTCTATTGGGAGCATCGAGAACGAAATCCACAGTTGAAAATTCTGTAAATCCTGAGGCATTATTATTTTCCGGAGAAGATTGATGATATTGGAGATTATTCATATTATATAATATATATCATATAATATTTTTAAAAAAAATAATTAATTAAAAAAACACTAATAAAAATAAAATTTTCCTTATATATTTTTTAAAGTTCCTTAACAACTTCGCTATATACGATAATTTTGCCTGAAAGTGCTGTTCCATTGAGCTCTAGACCTAACTGAGTATTTGAATTCTTTAGTTTTACAGGGAACATAACGACGACTATAGACTGAGATGCACCTCCTTCATCGAAACGCTTAAGTCCATCATACATTCTTTCTTCTGTAGCACCCACTGCCTGACCTCTATTCATAAATACAGAACTAATTAAATCGTAATGAAGTCCTGATTTAACTTTAATCTGTCTATTAGTTAAGTCTACACCATCGAGAGTAATTCTATAGTTGTCTAATGCTTCATGAGAATAAATAGGATTATTAAACATGACATAACAGTTAGTAGTATTTGGAGGAAGTTGATAAGTTCTATTAATACTGTCACCTGCTGGAGCGGTGTCCTCTTGAGCGACGTAAGTAGTGTATTGAGTAGGTTGGTCTTCTTTCTCATCACTCATCTTCGCGACTAGTTCGATATTATTAACAATAATTTCACTAGAGGCAGGGGCGATAGGTGATAATGTAATAGTATCTAAATTTTGACCGTTGGCGATACTTCCATAAGTGCAGGTTAAAGTAATTATTAATGAATTCTTATGGTCTGTTGTTCCTCCGGCATCGTTGGGTTGTTTAGTAGTTGCATCTGCTAGAGTGATACTTTTAATTTGAACCACCTTAGGACTTCCTGCGAAAGTTCCTGTTCCTGTTTGAACGTCTAAATTGCATCGTTGATTTACGTAAAAGGGGGCATCCTCTAAACTTTCATAGGCGACTTTAGAAACTAAAGCATAATCGTCACTACCGATAGGAACGGCACCGGCAGAAGCGTTCGCGATTGCTTTCATCGCTTGATAGTTTTCAGTTGCTCCTCTTAGTAAATATCTATTATTCGATAATGCATCTGTAGTCTTATTAAGAACTGATAATTTATCGAGATTGAGTTCTAGGTTTAATTTAGTATGTCCGTAATAAGAAGTATCCCATACCTCACTCTTTCCCATCTCGAATATAGATGCGACAGGAATTCGAATATCATGATTACGAGTTTCACTTTCTTGATTACCCTCACCAACTAAAGCATTAAACGGTTGAACCGGCATAATATCATAGTATGAGGCATTAGATAAACCGAATGTATTTCTAACCTGATTTTCAGTCGATTGTTTGTATACTGCTAAATTACTTCTTAAACAGTCTACTTTTCTAATATCTTCTACTTTACCTCTAGCACATGACATTCGAGCATTCTTAACTAAAACTGCATTCTCAGGATTTATTAAAGTTTGAAAGGCATTAGTTTCTCTATTACTTTCATTAATGACTAAACCCTGATTATATACAGCAGAAGGACTATCTGCTCCGGTTCCTGAACCTGCTCCTGTTCCATCTGCTACAGGTGTATCAGTATTATTAATCTTAACATTAACATTTAAATAAGACTGAGAAAGATTATAACTTCCTGAATTTGAAGGTATTTGAAAATCACATAAGTTCTTATTTCCTGTTACGTCGAATATTCCCTGAACTGATTGAAGTTTAACGAAATTTTCCATTTTTATATAATTAAGGTAATATTTTTTTTTTTAAAAAAATAATACTAATTTTTTTTAGTATTTTTTTATGCTACTCCTTCCTGAACTGAAAAACTTTCATAAGGATGAAGTGCTGGAGGTTGTGCGAATGTTGGATGATGTGATTTCGTAAGGAAACCACCCACGAGGGAACCAATTCCTAAAAGTCCGGTAAGAATTATTCCTGCACCTGTTTCATCTTCTGCTAAAGAACTCTCGAATGCTTTAGTTATTCCACTTTCTATTTCATCGCCTTTCGTTAATGCTTTAGTTGCCCCCTCGGTATCTAATTCTTCATCAGGATTTAAATCATCCTTTGGTTTTGATGCTGGGTTTCTTGCTTGTTCTTCGATTTCTTCGTTTGCCTGTTGGGTCTTTGCTTCTTGTTCCTGTTGAGATTGTTCTTCAGTTGCATCCCTGAGAGATTGCTGTTCCGGTTGAGGTTCAGGCGGTCTAGGTTGTTCTGCTTCTGCTCTTACCTGTTGTTCTTCTACCGGAAGTCTAGCAGGTTCCTGTTGAGGTGTTGGTGCAGGTTCCTTAACTGGTTCGAATAATGATGATGCTTCTTCTTCAGTTATATTATCTAAATCACTCTTTTCGACCTGTTCCGGTTCCTGAGGAGGGTCTACTTCCTTTTTCGCTTGAATTCTTTGTGAACCTCTTTGATAAGATGCATCATCAGGAAGTTTCGAAGGGTCTAACCCTTCTGTCTGTTGACTTGGAGGCACTGCTTCACGAGGTGCCTCCTTCTCTACCACACGTGCGACATCTTCATCGCCTTCCCATGCTCCGGCGAGGTCAGGGTCAGTTTCATCAGTCTTAAGCATGGGTTCATCTCGTTGTTCCTGTGCTTTTAATTGTGCTTTATGTTCGCTTTCGGTTGGAGCTCTATACCTAAAATCGACTTCTGTTTTAGGAATTGGTCGACCTACTCCTAACTCTTTAGGTGTGAACCTTTGAGCGACCCTATCTGCTTCATCATAAATATCCTGATAAGGGTCACGGTTTCCTAGTTCTGCTATTCTATCGCTTTCTGCCTGAGCGTCTGCATCGATTTTCGCTCTTGCTTGTGCGACCCTTTCATCCGGTGACAGTGCTGGTCTTCCTGTAATTGCATCGATTTCGACTGGTTCATTAGGGAGTTCATCAGCATCCGGTCGAACTCCTTTGGGTGCCTTTGCTCTATTTGCTAGTTCAGTTAATAAATCTCCATCAGCATCCTCTTCATCGAATTCGGTTCTCTGTCTTCTTGTTCGTTCCTTTTCAGGACTTCTACCCTCTGCTCTTGCCTTTGCATTTTTTCTTATTAATCTTCTTCCTGCTTTGCTTTGTTGTAAAAGTTTTTTAACTGCTTCCTGTTGTCCTTCTAAATCTTCTGCCCCTTGGAATTCTGCTCTTGCTCTTTCGAATGCTGAATTAGTTTTCGATAAAGAATTTCTTACTGAGCTTTCTGCTCCTCGAACAACTCCTCGAGCATCAGCAGTTATTCTCGATGCTTGTGCCGATAAAGTAGATGGAACATCTCCTATAGTATTCTCTAAACTTTCGGCAGTCGATTTTAGTGCAGTTCTACCTCGACTAATTAAACTATCGAAAAGACTTCCCTCCTGACTATCGACACCTTCTGCATCCGCATCCCTTAAAATTTGACCTGAACGATTTGATGCAGTTGGATTTACTTCACTACCACCGCCATCCCTTAAACTATCACTGATTTCTTCTCTTGTTGGAACCCTTCGTTCCTTTAATGCTTTTGCAGTTGTTCGAACGACTTTGGTTCCTTTTTGTCCTAACTGTTTCGCGATATTCTCCGCGTAACCGGTTCCTTTTCGTGCTAAGAAATCTGTTAATGCTCCACTATCTCGCGAACGAATTGCACCTACAACCGTATCGACATCCTCGTCGCTCATGCCTAGTCTTTTTAAAACTGCTTTACCTTTCTCACCTTTACCTAATATTTTAAATGCTTTCTCGACTGTGTTTCCTGCTAGTAAACCACCGGCACCCTGAAGCAGGTCTTTTTCATATTCCTTTTTTTCATCCTCGACATCTTTTAAAACCTTAGCAGGTTGAGTTCTTTCCTCCCCTGCTTGTTGTGCTAGTTGTTGAATAAGTCCTTCGCTACTATCCATTATATATATTATCTATGATATAATTTTTTCATAAAAAATATAAACTATATTATATATAAAATGGTTAATAAGAAATATCTTACCGGATTATCTAAGAAAGATAAGCAGAAGAAAACAGAAAATATTAAAAAAACTCAGGAACTTTTAAAAAAAGGTAAAAAAAAGGAAGCGATTGAGTTAAGTAAAAAAAGACCTACAACGAAAGAAAAAAAGCAGTCAGGTTTTACTACTAAATTTAAAAAAAAGTTTCCTAATGTGAAACCTTTGTCGAAAGAGTTTACAACTGCGACAGGTATTCCCTTAAAAATACAGAAAGCAGTCGTAAAAAGAGGAGAAGGTGCCTTTCTTAGTGCAGGTTCGAGAGCATCTGTTTCATCTCCTCGTTCTTGGGGCATTGCTCGTCTATACGCTTTCTATTTTAAAGGAATTGAGAACAGATTAGATTTCGATGAAGATTTAATGAAAAACTTAAAACTAAAAAAATAATAATAAACATGATAATTAGATTAAAATTTTCTTATCCTGTTGTCATAACAGGATATTTATCGATATACTATATTTTTACGAAAATAAAAAAATAATATAGTTATATATAAAGATGATTGATAAAACAGAAATGAAGAGATTAAAATCTCACGCGAAAAAACATAAGGGAGGTATGCAGTCCGCACACATGAAGAATATGAAAAAGTTTATGAAAGATGGAGATAGTTTCATAAAAGCTCATGGTAAAGCAGTTAAACTCGATAAAATGAAAAGACCTAAAACGAGTAAACCTAAGATGAGAATGGTTATGTATTAAATACTTATTTAGAAGAAAAAAAGTTTTTTATATCTTTTTGTTTAGGGTCTTTTTTTGGAACCTTCTTTTTTTGTTTATGTTTCTTTAATGCAGGTTTAGTAGGTAAATCTACTAATTTTTTCTTTCCTACTTTTTTCATACTTTTTATTAGTTCGTTTTTCGATTGTTGTAATTCTTTTAATGATAATCCTAAATTATATATTTCTACTATTTTATGAAGTTCAGGTTTAGTATAACCATCCAGAGTTTTTTGTGAAGACATTATATAATCTATAATATATAAAAAAATTATATATTATGGATAATAATAAAAAAAGAATTAAAATGTTAAATGAATTAAAAAAAATTAGAAAAGAGAATGATAAATTAATAGAACTTATTAACATTCTTCTTCGTCTTCATCCATGAGAAAGTTTTCTTCTTCGAAATCATCATCTAGTTCTAGAATATCCTCTTCTTCTACTCCGCATCTTTGTTCTTCCTTTAGTTTCTTTATGCAGTCATCTTTATCAATAATGTAATAATAATCTTTAAATCCTGAAATCCTGACTTCCTTTTTCTTGATACCGATATTCTCTAGCATTGGTTTTATGGTCTTAAAGTTAAGAGTTGTTTCTGCTTTTAGAACCTTTTCATACCATGACTGATATAATTTATGAAAGTCAGTAGATTTAATAAGATGTTTTTTTAACTTTTTATGTAACTTCGTATAATGGTCGAAAAGTTCTGCTTTAAATAATTGATTTAACCAATCCCATGAAAATTTATACAGAGGGGGAATACATGCCTCGCGAATATCTTTGTATGCCTTAGTAATAGGACGATGTCTTCTAAGATTAAAATCTGTTAAGTCTACATTCATAAAATATTCTAGTATCTTCCCCATTACATCCTCATTAATAAGATTATCGAATAGAGGACAATAATAAGCATCTCTTTCCTTTTCATCCAATAAATCACCACCCTGAAAAACTACGAACCTTCTATCATCCGCAGGAATGTCTATCGGTGTTAAATTATTAGAAAAGATGATAAACCTGATTGCATTCCTGATTTTATACTGTTTAATATTTTTTTCATTCACATTAAGAGTTTCGGCAGTAAAACTATCTTTTAATCTTTCCTTTTTAGTAAAACCATCTTTTCCTTCCACTTCATTTAACTGAACCATGAGTTTCCCTTTTACGGCAGGATTAAAATTACCATAAACTTCTTCTAGATTAGAAGTTCTATAAACATATTTATCACCGATTAACTTTTCAATATAGTTAATCATTAAGTCCTTTCCTAATCCCTGTTTAGACTTAAACACTAAACAAACCTCAGGAAGTTTCTGCGGTTTTTGTAAAAGGTCTGCGATGTAATTAATAAGATAATTATAAGCATCTTCTTCATGACCTACTAGAAGTTTTAAATGGTTAAGAAATCTACTAACTTCTTTATCTACATCGAAATCATATTCTTTATCTGCATTAGGCATTTTAGTTCTAAAACCATCGAACATATTATAAATTTGTTTAGGTGCGATTTCAGGTTTATTAGGAGGATGAGGACAGAAGTCCATTTTAGAAAGTGTTCTTCTAGTTGCATCATATAACCATTCTTTAATAAAAGGAACATTTTTAATAACAACTTCGAAACCTCCATTCCCATCCGGTTGATATTCTTTACGTTGAAAGTATAAATTCATATATAAGTCGCGAATGTTAGAAAAAGAATAAAGTTCATATTTTATCTGTTGTTTCATTTTTCCGTTATAATAATATCTATCTACGAATTCTCTGCATATCATAAGAGGAGTAGCGATTACTGTATGATTTACCTCGAACTTCTTTTTAAGGTCATCATATTCAATATAATCATAACCATATAACTTAACCTCTTCCTCATTATCTATAGTTATATCTTCGTCATCACTCTCATCTAGTTCTATATCTAACTCAGGAATATTAAGAGTATCATGTTCTTTAACACTCCATTCCACACCATAACTTTTAGTAAATGTATCTAACTCATTAATAAGTTCATTTTCATCTTCAATATCATCAATATTAAACCAGCATCCGTCATAATAGGGAACCGAAACTTTACCTTCGAATTTAGTTATAACCTGTTGAAGAATATCATTTTCAATAATACCGAGAACACGATTAAGAAGGGAACCCTTTTTATTAGTTGATTTAATCTCTTTCATATCTATCATCTTAACGAGAGGGTTTTCTTTATCTTTCCATAGTGCAGACTGAATATCTTTAAAAACATTATCTAAACATCTAATAAGAGGGTTTTGTCCTGAATATCTAAAATCTCTGTTACTCCATGCGAGAACCTCTAGTTTACTAGTATCATATTTCGTAAGAAACTTTTCTCGTTTCTTAACATATTTTTTTAAGTCTGTAATATTAATATCCGGATAATAATTCTCACATAACCAAACCATAAGAGAAGGAAAACAATTTTTCATATCTACATCACGAGTAAACTCACCTCCTAAGTATCCCCTTAACTTTTTCTGTAAGTATTGAATACCGAAACCGTCTACGTAAATTCTTCCTTGCGATGACTTTGCTAATGCTCTAGAATATTTATATTTTTGATTAATAGTTCCATCATTCGCGATTACCTTTTTTAAATATCTTTTAAGTGTTTTGCAGTAATCATCATCTACTTTTCGTGTAGAACCATTATCATCCTTTTCATTAGCATCATAAACTTTATCAATAATATCTTTATTAGACATGTTAAGTAACTTAGTAGCACGTTCAACATTAACCCTCTCAGTAAAATTTAAATTATGTGTTTTTGATTTAATCATATTATTATATATATTAGATTTAGATTTTAATTTTTGAAAATCTTCCTTAATTTCGGCATTAATTATTTTTTTATTTTTCTTAATATTATTCTTTTTAATTTTAACTTTTTTCTCCTGTGTTGCATTCTCTTTTTTTAAGCATGTAGCACACACTGTAAGTAGTGTATCCTTCCCACATTTCGAACATTTGTTTCCTTTAGACATTTCGGCACTCATTTGTATATACATATCTAGTTTCATTAGTCTTTAAATTGTTTTTAAAATATATATTTATATCTCCGGATATAAACTAAAATATAGAATACTTATAGATTTATAGAAAAAGTAGTCGCATCAACAACGAAATATAAATAATTATTTTTTTCTGCATTTTAGAAATTATAATTTTTTTTTTCTTGTTGTTGTTGCGACGACTTTTTTTCGATGTATTTATGCTCTAATTAAAATGAACTGTTGTGTCCCTTATTGGTAATGGTTTATTATATGGATTAAAATGATACTTAGTCTGCTTACCTTCTTTAATCTTATTGAAATATTTTTTATTAAGAAGTTTTTGGAATATATATCTTATTGTTTGTTGGTCGCGAATACCTGTGATATATCTTATCATATTTTTAAAATGTGAATATCTTTGGAATTCTAAGTTAAATGTGTTTCTATACTCCATGTATAGGAATGAAAGTTTAATAAAGTCTTCTTCGACCTCCATAATTAACTATATAATAATACTGCAGAAAAAATTAAATTTATAGACTTATTTTCTTATATTAAATTAATAATGAGTAAAAAAGAGTTTTTATTTAATCCTGATGACCCTAAAAAATCGTTCGATGTGTATAAAGATAAAAATCCCAAAGATACTATTCCTATTAAATATGCATCACTAAAAGAAACTCAACAAACGATAAAGATGCTCGAGAAACTTTATAAAGATGATAAGTATCCTCATAATCGTATATCGAAAGTCGCTATGATATTAATGGTTCGATTACGTGTCATTAATCCGGATGATAAACGAAGTAAATTAGCGAAAAGATATTTCGAATTTTTAAAAGATAGAACCAAAGAAAAAGCTCAGGATAAAAGAAAAAAATTAAAGTTTAGAATATAAAAATAAAATCTAACATAAATATATAGAATATGGATATTCAACAATTAATAAAAAAGGAGCGACCTTCGATTAAACCCTCATCTCTAAACGCCTATTTAATATCATTAAGGAAACTTAACAATAATGAAAAAATAGAGAATTTAAACTATCTTAAGGATGATAAAGCAGTATTCGAAAAAATAGATAAATTAGCATTATCGACAAAAAGAGCATATCTCACAGCAGTCCTAGTAGTTCTAGGTGCATTTAAGAAAGAGGAATTTAATTCAGTATTAGAAAAATATAGAAAAAGGTTACAGGATTTTAATAATGAATATAATGAGAAAGTTAATTCTCATGAAAAAACTGAGAAACAGAGTAAAAACTGGACTTCATTAAAACAATTAAATAAAGTTAGAAATTTTTATAAAAAAGAATTAGAAGAAAAAAGTATTTTAAAAAAAGAAAAACTTAATAGGAAAGAATTCGATACATTACAGAAATATGTAGTGTCTGCATTATATACATTACAACCACCGATAAGACTGGATTACGGAAACATGGAAGTAATAAATAATAAAAAAGACGATGACGGAAAAAAGAATTATTTATTAAATAAAGGACGTAATAAAAAATCATTTATATTTAATGATTTTAAAAATAAAAAATCAATGGGAAAAAGAGAAATCGAAATAAATTCGAAGATGAATAGTATTATTAATTTATGGTTAAAACATAATAAGAGTAAAAACTTCTTATTAAATTCGAAAGGTGAAATAATGAATGAAAATGCACTTTCTAAATACATTAAAAAAGTATTCGCACCGAGTAAAAAAGATATTACTTTAAATCTTATTCGACATATTTACATAAGCGAAAATATAGACCTCGAGGCAATGAAAAAACAGAAAAAGCTCGCTGACGACATGCTTCACTCTGCGGAACAGCAGGTCGACTATGCTAAGAAAGATTAAAGAGAATTTCTTCTAATATTAATTTCGTCAGGTATACCATCATTATCATTATCTTTAGTTTCTACTTTACAGGATGACGAAAAACAGCATTTTATCGAACACCATATTTTTTTTATTTTTTTTAAAAAACTTTTCATTATTAGTATAAATCTATATAATATTTTTATGAAAAATAATATATAAGTAAAGTTATATAAAATGCCGTTCTTTTATTCTACAGACCTTAAACAGCAAACTCTCGACCCTGCGAGTGACATTCAAAATCAAAAATGCACCTTTCGCTTCGCCGATGATACTGCATATTACCCAACACTTAGATTAGCGAATTTAGGTTCCTTCGGTGGTGTTTCTCATAGTTACAATCGTATCGCCGGAGTGTATGGAGCAATTCGCCATATCCGCCTCGTGAGTAATGGTGTCGAACTCGATGCAATGAGGTTCGCTAATAGATATTTAGCATGGAGAAATTTATTAAATACTAATCGAGTTAATGAAAGTGTTACTCGTAAATTAGCAAAACATCAGTTAGGATTTCAAATTCAACCTACCGGACATGCTGTCGATGCCGGTGTTTCAGGTGCTGAAAATGTTACCGGAACTGCTAGGGATGAAGCGAAACTCGGTCACTTAGACCTTCGCCTCTGCCTTCCTATTTTGGAAAACATGCCTGTTTTAGATACTGCAGTTTTTAAAAACCTTCAGTTAGAAATCGAATGGGAAACTGATGCTCGTAGATTAGTCGTAGTCGATAATGTCGCTCAAACAGTTCAAACACCTTTATTAATCGCCGAAGAGATTATGTCACCTCAGTTAAGACAATCACTTACAAAAGGTTTCACAGGTGCCGTATGGAATAAAGTCGAACATGATGTTATTAATGTCGCTGAAGTAACTGATGGTATAGCAGGGGCAGGAGATACTAATGAAGTCAATTCAGTTCAACAGTTAAACGCCTTCGATGATAAATTCGTTAGTAGACTTATCATCATGAAATCGTTTAGCGATAAATCTAAATACGTTCACGCGAATGTCGTTCAGGGTTTCGGCGATTTTGGTTCACTCGTGCCTCATAAAGAAAAAATTCAGTTAAAACTTAATGGAGCGAATATCTTCCCTCAACCTCTCGAACATCCAGCGACGAAGGCGATGATTACTTTCGATGCATGGGGAAAAGTTAATCTTCCTCCTTATGCTATGACTGAAAGTGTCGGTGCCGATACTGATGGAAACGCTCAGGCAAATCTCTCCGGTGCCGTTCCTCCAAAGGACGCAAATAATAAAGCAAGAGGTCTAACCGGTGCAGGTGGTTTCTTTGGATGTTCTCTTAATGCGAAAGTAGGAAACCTATCCTTAGACTATACTAGAACTGCTATGAATAACGGTCATAATGATGCTCCAGACCATGACGCTCTCGATATTCATGCCTATGCTGAATGTAGAAAAGCGTTACAGATTAATTCAAACGGTTCATTCGTTATTTCGTATGCCTAATTTATCATTTTAGATTTTTTTTAATTTTATTATATCTAATATATATTATATATAATGAATAATCAAACTATTATAGAATTAAGAGAACAGGATGAAACCGCTAGTAATCTAGCAGTCGCATCATGGGAAAATACACTTCAACAAAATATAACACTTAGGGAAGGGGATACACTCTCATTAAAAGGGGCATTTATCGATAGTGTCGCACAAAATTCAGGAAGAATAGTCGTAGAACCGGATGACCCTAATGCACCGGTTGGAGATGATAAACGAGATTTCGCTACACTAGGAATTAGTTTCTGTTATTATTTTCATGATTGGGGAACTTCTAAAGGAAATCTCGACGATAGAGCATATACTCCGGCAGGACAAAAGTATACATCAGGAAGAGATTACGTATTATGTGATAAGGTAAACTTAGGGGGTGCAACAGTTACGGAAGTTAATGCGATTATCATGATTAATCAACAGTTCGACGTTTCCGGAGATTTACCGCAGAATATCGAAGACCCAGTTTTATTCTTTTTTCATTATTTAAATCAGGCAGGTCAAGAGGTAAAACTTCAATTCGGTATAAAGCAGAAAGCTCTAGAGGAAATAGGATATACCGGATATGGTGGAGGAGGTTCCTTTACAATTAATCAGGCATTTTTAGATAGAACTAAAAGTTTAGAAATAGGTTCCTTATCATTCCCATTTTTAGCAATTAAAAACGGTATGAGTGGAGGAGTTACAACTATCGCCCCTGATAGTTCTGTTTCACATCCTCTCGAACAAGGAAAACAAAAACTAACAGGAAATAAGTTTATGAATTATGAATTTATGAAGTTTGGGGGGACTAATACGACCGATGTAGGTAATGCCGACGGTGATTTATTTCAACCTAGAATAATCGAATATAATTTTAAAATAGAGGCGAGGGATTATGCTCCGGATGAACTAGCAAGAGAATTAAGTAAACAATTAACAAGAACAGAACAAGAACTATATATCGAAGACCAACATGCAATCGTCGATAATCCTTTACTAACAACTACGAGAAGTTTACAAACGATAGGGACTGCCGTAGTAGATAATACTAATTTACCTGATGGTTTCACACCTATCACCGCAGGAACCCCTAATACACCCCCTACTTTCTGTCGAGATGATGGTAAAGCACTCGCGAGTTATGTCGCCGACTGTGATAATTATATTATAGGGACATCTCAGTTCGCAGTCGAATTCAATGAAAATATTGGTGCTGAAGGAATATTTCAAATTACCGGAATTCATACTCCTATTTTAGACGGTGATGGGAATGAGATTAATAAATGTATAGATTTAGGGGTAGTCGCTGAGGCAGATGGTAAAAGGGTTAAATATATAGCAAATAAATCAGGAGGAATTCTTTTAACTGATGTAAGACCTAGAAGTTTATGGGAAAAACAATTAAAATTTAATACTCAAAAATTACTAACTAAATTCACTATGCAACCCCCTCAAACCCTAGCAGGTCTAGCAAATATTAGAACATGCACTTTTTCGGTAGTCGATGGAGATAATTCAACAGGTCAGTTAAGGTCTATCGATGTCCCTGTTAATAAAACTGCTTCTTTCGATTTAGTAAATCCATTTACAAACCTAGGATTAGATGTCAAGTCACCTCTTAAAATGATTATAGATGCAGAAGATGCTCTCGATGGAGATACTCAACTCGACAGTGGATATTATTTAATCGAATTAACTTCAAACTTTTTCACAGAAAAAATAGGAGGAAACCAAACTAAGAGAAATATTATGGGAATAGTTTCTCGATTTTATCAACAGGACAGTTTTACATCTTCTATCGATGGAGAAGGAACTTTCTTATACGAACATAAGGGAGAACCGATTATGATTTCAAGAATAGGATGCAGAATTCTTAATCCATCTCATCAACTAGCAACAAACTTAAAAGACAATAATACCATTTTCCTTCAATTAAATCGAAGTCAACAATAAATAAATAATATTTTTTTAAAAAAAAATATATAACATATAATATATAATGTCAAATACCGCAAACTTTTCAGCAAACAGAGCGAAGTTAAGTGAGTTAAAGACCCATACAGGAAAACAAGATACTATAATAGCACATCATGTAACGGCACATGCTAAACATGACACAGGTCACGCTCATCAAGTAGATATTAAAACAAAATTAGACACAATCGCAACCAATACCGCTAATATTAAAGTTTCTACCGACAGTGTTAACTTAAATGTCGATGGTTTAGAAACACTGCAAGGAACAACTAATTCTAAATTAGATACTATTATAACAAACACAGCATCATCGAGTAGTTCTGGATTATCTACTGAAGCAACCCTTCTATTAGCAAAGAACGCCTTATTTACTAACCCTGCAGGGAGTGGGAATACGGTAGGAGAAAATGCTTCAGCAATAAATTCTAATATAATCACTACGGTCGGCACGAGTAAGGGGTAAGGTTGCAGGAAGAGTTAGTTCAT
>CAACVD010000334.1_pt1 | contig 22689 bp, 32 predicted proteins | sample 2381771 | NCBI WGS metagenome assembly CAACVD01 (sample SAMEA5211965, study PRJEB30684) | marine metagenome | biome: Marine; feature: Epipelagic; material: Water | collected 2015-10-15 | depth 15 m
AAAGGGAAACCCTTGTAACTTGGCGGCATGAACGACGCACAATTCCAAAGGTTTACCGAACGCGTAGCGGAATACAGCACGCGCAGCGACCTAACCAGCGGCGTAAAGTCGCTAATTCAAACGCTGGCCTGCGTAGAAATCGAGGAGGAAATGCTGCAAGCGTATTGCAACAAAAACGGTACTTGCTACATGGTGACGGGCAAAAGCGGCGACGTGTACAGCCGTGCGCGACCCGAATGGCAGCAGCTCAAGGAAGCGCGAATGCGAAAGCAGGCTATGATTGCCACGCTTGAAAGGTTGGTAGGAACGACGACGGAAACCGAGGAAAGCGTTGACGGATACTTCAGCTGAATACTATTACGACGAGGAAAGCGCGAACCGCGCCGTTGACTTCATTGAGAAGTTTTGCACCCACGTTAAGGGCGAGTTGGGCGGGCAGCCGTTCCTGCTGGCGGATTGGCAAAAGGACGACATAATACGGCCGCTTTTTGGTTGGAAGAAAGCCGATGGCCGAAGGAAATACCGAACCTGTTACGTTGAGATTCCAAGAAAGAACGGCAAGTCGAACCTAAGTGCAGCAATCGCGCTGTATATGCTTTTTGCAGACAACGAACCTGGCGCGGAAGTGATAAGCGCAGCCGGCGACCGCAACCAAGCAAATATCGTTTTCAGCATCGCGCAGGAGATGATACACAACAACAAGCACTTAAGCCAGCGCGCCAAGGTGCTGCGTTCGCAAATCGAATACAAAAGCAGCTTTTACAAAAGCATCAGCGCAGAGGCCAGCACCAAACACGGCTTCAATTGCCACGCCGTTATATTTGACGAACTGCACACGCAGCCGAACCGCGATTTGTGGGACGTTCTCGTAACGTCTACCGGCGCGCGTACGCAGCCTTTAATTATCGCACTAACTACCGCCGGTCATGATAGGAATTCGATTTGTTTTGAAGTGCATGAATACGCTCGGCAAGTGGCGGCGGGCACTTTACGCGATGAAACTTTTCTCCCGGTACTTTATGCCGCTGATGAAAGCGATGATTGGACAAGCGAGGAAACATGGAAAAAAGCCAATCCGGGATATGGCACAATCTGCACGAAAGCGTACTTTGACCAAGAAAGCAAGAAAGCGCAGAACGTCCCGTCGTACCTGAACACGTTTTTACGGCTGAACCTCAATATTTGGACGAGCGCGGAAACAGCGTGGATTCCCGACGACGTTTTTATGCGCGGGAGCGACCCCATACCGTGGGACAAGCTGCCGAGCTTTCCGGCTTTTGGCGGCCTCGACTTGGCGAGCACGCAGGATTTGACCGCCTTTGCTTTGCTATTTAGGGACGACGAATGCGATTGCTTTTACCTCATCGTTCATCAGTTCGTGAACCAAGACAAAGCCGATTCAAAAAAACTAAGCGCGGGCATTGACTACCACAGGTTTGCCAAGGGCGGGCATATAACCGTAACGCCCGGCAACGTGACCGATTTCCGTTACGTCAAAGAACATATTGTCGATGCGTGCAGCAAATACGACGTTCGGTCAATTGGATACGACCCAAGGTTCTCCACCTACATCGTTAGCGAGCTGATACAAGACGATATTGAAATGCACCCAATGGCGCAGAACATTACCACGATGAACGGCCCAACGAAGGAATTTGAAATGCAGATGATGAAAGGCAACATAGTTCACGGAGGTAACGAGGTGCTGCGCTGGCAGATGGGTTGCGCAGTTGTTTACACCGACGTAAACGAGAACAAGCGCGTCACAAAGGAAAAGCACGAAAGCAAGAAAGTCGACGGCGTTATAGCTTCAATAATTGCTATGAACGAATACGGCCACCACAAAACGAGCGGCGCAAACGATACGATATTTGACATAATTTCCCTTTCGTAAATTGCGAACCATATGGCAACACTTCGCGACAGATTTAACGCGCTTTTTCGTTACCGCGTAGGCAAATACGACAGCCAAGCAATACCGAACGAGCTCGGTATTTACGGGCACACGGTAAGCGGCGCAAACGTAAACGAAGCGACGGCCCTTACGATAAGCACGGTTTACGCTTGCACGTACAAAATCGCAAGTACGCTCGCCAGCTTGAACCTAGATATTTACGAGCGCAACGGCCGCAATATCGACGTTGCAAACGTGCATCCGGCGTTCGATGTAGTCAAATACAAGCCGAACGAATACCAAACCGCGTTTGAGTTTTGGGAGACCATCATAAGCCACGCCGTGTTGAACGGCTGCGGCTACGCGCTGATTGAACGCGACGCCCGAGGCTACGCAACGCAGCTCATTTGCCTCGATTATTACGACGTTGACCGCAAGTTCGTTAACGGCCAGCCCGTTTTTTCGGTTAAGAATGTTGGCATGGTGCAGCCTGAAAACATGCTGGAGATTTGCAACTTGCAGCGAAAAAGCCCGATTCGCTTGCACCGTGAAAATTTGGGACTCGCAAAAAGCGCCGAAGAGTTTGGCGCGGAATACTTTGGCAGCGGCGGGCAAATGACCGGCATTCTATCCAGCGACCAGCCTTTGAAAAAAGAACAGATGGATATTATCCAACAAAGCTGGAACAAGGCGCAGCAGCAAGCCGGCACGAAGCTTTTGCCGTTCGGGTTCAAGTATTCCCGCATCAGCATTAGCCCGGACGAAGCGCAATTTATCGAAACGCGCAAGTTCCAAGCCGAGGAAATTTGCCGCATTTTCAGCGTGCCGCCGGCCTTGGTGCAACTCGAATCGCAGACGACGTACAACAACGTCGAGCAACAAAATTTGCAATTCGCACGGCACACGGTTACGCCTTGGGCCAAGCGCATCGAACAGGAAATTGACCGGAAGTTATTGCAGGCACGCGAGCGGCCGGAGCTGTACAGCAAGTTTAATTTAAACGACTTGTACCGGGGCGACATGCAAAGCCGTGCGGCGTTCTATACGCAGATGCTGCAAAACGGCGTTTTGAACATTAACGAAGTGCGGCAAAAAGAGGACATGAACCCGACAGAGGGCGGCGATACGCACGTAGTTCAGGTTAACCAAATCGCCCTTGACAGGCTCGGCGCTTACTCAGATAAACTAAGCACGGATGGCGTTTAATGATTACCCCGAAAGCGCGGTAAATAACGCCAAACGCGCCCTGAAATGGGCCGATGAAAACGGCTGGGGCAGTTGCGGCACGCCGGTCGGTAAGCAGCGAGCAAACCAAATCGCCAGCCAGGAAAAGCTATCTTTTAAAACAGTAAAGCGCGTTTACAGCTTTTTAAGCCGTCACGCACAAAACGCCGACGTACCTTACGACGAAGGTTGCGGCGGTTTGATGTACGACGCATGGGGCGGTAAATCAATGCTGCCTTGGGCGCGCAAAACAATTAATAAAATGGAAGAAAAGAACAACGACCACGAAGCCGAGTTACGGAAGCAGTACGGCGACGACGTGGAATTAAGAACCGCCGAAGTGCGGGCCGCCGGCGACGATTCGTTAGTTGTAGAAGGCTACGCCAGCAACTTCGAAGTTGAGTACGATTTAGGATACTTCAAAGAAAGCGTAGCACGCGGCGCGTTTGATGACGTGTTAGGCGACGACGTGCGGTTCTTGCTGAACCATACCGGCGCGCCCCTGGCACGAACTACCAACGGTACGTTAGAACTTACAGTCGACGAAACCGGTTTGCGATACCGCGCGGCACTTGCCGACACGCAGGACGGGCGCGACCTTTACAAGCTGATTAAGCGAGGCGACATTACCCAAAGTTCGTTTGCGTTTACGATTGACGCGGACGAATGGAGCGAAGACCGTAGCACGCGAACAATTACGAAAATCGGCCGTTTGTTGGATACGTCAGCCGTAACTTACCCAGCAAGTCCAAGTACGACAGTAGCAGCGCGAAATATGGCAGCGGCGGCGCAGGAAGCGGAGGAACTGAACGATGAACAGGAAGCAGCAGAACCGGCAACGGAAGAACGCGCAGAACCTGAAACCATAAAAACCGAAGCGCGTAACTTTACGCCAACAACTAAGAATAATTTTTCAAATATGACTCTTAACGATTTAAAGGGCCAGCGTTCCGCATACTACGAAGAGTTCGTAGGTATCGGACAGAAGGCCGACAGCGAAGGCCGTTCATTGACTGAGGCCGAACAGGAACGATGCGACAAGCTTGACAACATGGTATCCGACTTGGACGTAAAAATTAAGCACAAGCAGCGCGAGCAGGAAATGGTTGCACGCATGGCGCAGAGCAGCAACGTGTCCGAATCTGAAAAGCGCGAAGTTGAGCGCGTTCACGGTGCGTTCTCAATCAGCCGAGCAGTTGCACAGATTGCCAACGGCCGCAACTTGGAAGGCGCGGAGGCTGAATGGCAGCAGGAAGCCGCTAAGGAAGCACGTTCACAGGGCTTGCAGCTTACTGGACAAATTGCAATTCCTTCAATGGCTTTGCGTGCTTTGGGCGACGCTGACGAACACAGCGCGACCACAGGTTCAGGTGCTGGTGCAGTTGCTACTGTAGTACCTGCAGCTATTGAGGCGCTGCGTGCTCCAACCGTCATTGAAGGTTTGGGCGCTACCGTAATTCGTAACGCTACAGGTAACTTGCAGTTCCCACGAATCGCAACCAAGGCGAGCGGAACGGGTGAAGGCGAAGCCGACTCAAACGAAGTATCAGGTTTGTTGATGGATGCCGTTAACATGACGCCTGAGCGTGTATCTGCGAAGACCACGTACACCAAGCAATTGATTTTGCAAGGCGGCGTTGGTATTGACACGTTGATTGCGAACGATTTGAGCGCAGCAATGAATGCGTTTATTGACGACCGCGCGTTTGACGTGATTCTCGCCGACTCTGACGTAGACGACCAAACAGCTGCGGCAGGGCAAACCACTGACTTCTCAGCCATGGCTGTAGCTATGGAAGCCGCTGTACTTGCTGCAGGTGGTAACATGGCCGCTGCTCGATACGCTATGTCTCCAGAGGCTTACAAGCTCACCAAGAACGCAGTAGCCGTAACAGGCGTTTCTGCTTTGTTTGAGAACGGACAGTTCAACGGATTCCCCGCCACGGCAACGCCTTACCTCGTTGATACTGCTGACCCATTCGGACAGGTAGTATATGGTAACTTTGCGCAGGGCCTCATCTTGGCATACTTCGGTGGCCTCGATTTGTTAGTTGACCCATACAGCGCAGCAGGCAACGCGCAAGTAACTTTGCACGCTAACCGATTCTTTGACGTTGCAGTACGTCAGCCGGGTGCATTGAGCATCTGCAAGGACTTGGCATCTGCCTAATAATTGAGTGAATTCTAAGAAAGGGGCGGCCACGGTCGCCCTTTTTTTATGCCCTGAAACCTCAGTAAATACAGGCATTCCAAAAAAACATCTAAAATAATCCCGAAAAAACTTGCGTGGAAAGAAAAGGTTACCGTATCTTTGAGACAACAAACGAAACAAACAAATCGAAATCATGGACTACGCAGCAAAGCAACTCAAGAAAGCAAACAGCAAGCTTGACAAACTCAACAAAGCTATTGATGCAGCAGCAGCCGCCGCCAAATATGATGCTACCGAGCAAGAAAAGGCCGGACTTATTGAATTTGATGAAGAGGTAGCATTATGGAACGAAAGAAAAGAGTTAGAAGCATTCATTAACCACCTTGAACCGTTCGTAAACAAGCACTTTATGCAAAACGTGTAAACACTAAAGCAATAAAACGAAGCCCCTCACGGGGCTTTTTTTTTGTCCGTATTTTAGCGACATGATGACCGTTGAAATAACAGGTACGCCGACGCTCGACAGCGTGATAACGGTTGCCGACCTTAAGGCGCATTTGCGCGTCGACCACAGCGACGAAGACACGCTAATAACAACCCTACGCAATGCGGCTATTTCGTGGATTGAGGATTATTGCAATACGCGATTGGGCGACGTTACCGCCGTGGGTTACCTCGACTTTTTCCTTAACGCGCGTTTTCCCGTCGGTCCGGTGAACTCGATTTCTTCAGTCACGTACACCGACGCGAACGGCGACACGCAGACGCTGGCCGCAGCGAAGTATTGGTACGACATTAAAACGAAGTCGGCACGCATTACGTTTGACAACGCGCCACAGCTTTACGACGACACGTTCCACGCGGTGCAAATCAACATGAACGTAGGGTATGTAGAAGCCGACGTACCCGAACCCGTTTTGCACGCGATTCGTTTACTTGTTGGGCATCTATACGAGAACCGCCAGCAGGTTGTTGCGGGCGGCAACGTGATTCGCGAGCTGCCGTTAGGTATTCATTCCCTCGTTAGCCCGTACCGAAATATCTTGGCTGTATGAGGTTCGGCACAATGGACAGGCGGATAACGATTCAGCGCGCGACGCTGAGTGCAAACCCGTACGGCGAACGCGCGGAAACGTGGGGCACGCTGGCGACGGTATGGGCGGAAGTGCAGTACAAAGTAGGCGGCCGCGAAGCTGTACAAAGCGACCAACTTTACAGCCGTCAACCCGTGCATTTTATTATCCGTTATTCGTCCGACGTTAGCAGCGTACGGCCAAGCGACCGCGTAAGCTACAACGGCGATATTTACGAAATTGAAGGTGTGCAGGAAATTGGACGCGGCGAAGGCTTAAGAATTGTAACCAGCTTGCGAGGTGAGTGATGGACGATTTTCAAAAACAATTGCGCAAAATCGAGAAGCGTTTAGACCGCGCTGCACGGTTTGGAAGCATTCAGCACAAAGAACTGAAAAAGGTAAATCGTAAGGCGGCAAAAGTTTACGTGCCTATTCAGCGCAAAGAGATTACGAACTACCCGCACGACATTATCATAAAGCGCAAAGGCAGCAAGCCCGTAATTGTACGCAGCGGCCAATTAAAAGCTTCTATTGGCGTTTGGTTCAGCAAGAAAAGCAATACCGCTATAGCAGGACCGCGAGTAAATCCGGGCGGCGGTAAACGCTTCAAACGCAAAGTTCGCGAAAGCGCCGACGGTTGGTTCGCTCACATCGTAGAAATGGGCGCACGGCCTTCGCAGATGGAAAAAGGAATGATACCGGGCCGACGCGGGGCACGCCTAAAGACCAAAAATACCGGTGCATTTAAGCGCGGTTTGACCTTAGCGCAACCAGCGGTAAAAAAGGCGCAGGTAAGTTTGTACCGAATGGAGTTTAAACGATACATGAAATGACTGTAGGAAAAGCGATATACTACCTTTTGACAAATGCGACCGACGTTACGGACGTAGTAAGCACGCGCATCTATCCGGAGATTGCGCAACAGGATGCGGACTTACCATATATCGTTTACGCCATTGCTAACAACGAACCGACGGATACGAAGCCTGAACCGTCGAAGCTGGACACGGCGCAAGTGGAGGTTAATATTTACAGCGACAGTTACCGCGTTGTCATCGACTTGGCGGTAGCCGTTCGCGCTGCCCTCGACCGCGTACAGGGCACGTACGCCGGCGTCAACGTTCAGAGCATCCAGTACCTAAACGAAGTAATTGACTTCGACGAGCCGCAACGCGCGTACAACATTAACGCCGACTACGACGTACGAATCAGTCGAACCGATTTTGACATTGCACAAGGCACGCCAGTCACGGGTGCGCAGCTTGGACAACTTGCCGACGTGGACGTGGACGGCGTATCGAACGGCCAACTGATTGCATACAATAGCATGAGCGGCAACTGGGAAGCGGCGGACGATGCAACAGGCAGCAACACGCTGACAGGTTTAACAGATACGAGCATTACCACGCCCGCAAATCGTGAAGCTCTTATCTACGACGGCGGCAACTGGGTGAACGATAACATCAGCAAGTCGGACGTCGGGCTGGGCAACGTGGACAACACCAGCGACGGTGATAAGCCTGTAAGTTCAGCAACGCAAACGGCTTTGAACGCAAAGGCCAACAGCGCCGACTTCAGCAACGTAGACAATACGAGCGACGCGAACAAGCCCGTGAGTACAGCCACGCAAACGGCACTTAATGCGAAGGCAGACACCAGCTCCGTGCCTACGGAGTTGAACGACCTCAGCGACGTGACGATAACAGGAACGCCCGCAGGTAACGAGGCGTTGATTTTCGACACAACGACAAGCTCGTTCAAGTCACTGCCGAACTTTACCAACCGCTTTGAAGACGACGCAGAGAACCACAAGCCCACCACGCCATTTGTGGAGCGGGTGTATACGGTTAAGGCAGACGGCGACGGTATCTTCATCGACGCGCAATCCGACACGCCATCAAGCGGAAAGAAGATTGAGCGCAAGATTTATCACAAGGCGGGATTCCTTGAAAGCGGCGACGCCATCGGCGACTTTACGTTGATTCACACGTTTGCAGACGACACCGCTTATTCTGCTACAACTTCGACGTTCGAAGGGTTCAGGGATGGCGACACTTACGGCAGCCCGCCGTTTACGCTGTTGCAGACGTGGGAGGAGGCGACCGCTGCGCCTGCCTTTACAGGCTTGCTCAATGAATCATACGGCAGCGGCGCGGCGGCGGCGTATTCGGTGCGGCGGTTGAATGGGAACTACACGGGCGCGGCTATCGAGGTAGAGCGCAGTTCGGACAATACCAAACAGGATATTGGTTTTGATGTAAACGGCAACCTTGATGAATCGGCGTTATCTACGTTTTGCTCAGGTACGACTGGCAAGGTGCGGACTTGGTACGACCAAAGCCAAACGGGCGGCACGGGTTCAGGCAACGACGCAGTACAGGCGACGCACGCGAACCAGCCGACTATTTACACGGGCGCCGCGATTGTGAAGGAGAACGGACGGGTAGCGGTAGACTTTGATGGCACGGACGATTGGCTTGACCTCGGTACGAATCAATTAGGCACGACGGAATTATTTGCAGATAGCGGTGATGAGTTTTCCGTCTTTCAATATGCTAATATTGACGGCTCAGGTACGGTATTCAGTAAAGCCATTGCAAGCAGCAGCGGAAGAGAATACCAACTTTTTTATGATAGTAACAAGTGGACCTACAGAATACGAGGCACTGCCAATGATTTCCCTGAATTACAACACGAGAACAAAGTGCTTTCGAGTTTTCATTGGTCAGGTTCTGCAGCGTCAGCGTATTTTAACAGCGTCAGCAAATCCATTACCGTCGGTAGTGCGTCAAAAACAACGCAAGACATTAATATTGGCGCACGTTCTGATGGAAGTTTTGTTATGAACGGTACGATTCAAGAAATTATTGCCTACGATTCCGACAAATCCACCGACCGCAGCAGCATTGAAGAAAACGTAGGCGACTACTTCACCCAAAACACGCCACTACTCGACACGTACACAGGAGCGGCGGCGGCCTACTCTTTGCGCAAGCTGCGAACTGCCTACAGCGGGAGCGCCGTTCGGGTGCGACGAAGCAACGACAACGCCGAAACCGACATCGGTTTTAACGTATTCGGTGAGCTTGATACGGTGAGCCTTGCAGCGCATTGCGGTTCAAATGACGGATTCGTGAAGACGTGGTACGACCAAAGCGGGAACACGAACGACGCCACGCAAACCTCGACGGGTTCGCAGCCAAAGATTTACGACGGGACGACGGGCGTGGTGACAGAGAACGGAAAGCCTGCGGTGCAGTTCGATGGAACGAACGACGAATTACCTACAGGCGTTGATATTCGCGTATTTACAAATTTTGCAGTAGCAGCAGCAGACGACGACACGCAAAACGTAATATTTGGAAGCGCGACGGATTCAAGCGAATTTGTAAGAAGTGAAGCCGGAGCGGTAAGGTTGCAAAACCAGCAGGGCGTAACGACCTCAGCCACAACAACCAATCAGAACTTAATATATGCCTTTAATGATAGCACTAGTGAAATCGCTGTAAACGGAGGCAGCGTGAACACGGCATCGCTGCAAACTGATGATTTTAATTCGTTTGTCATTGGCGTAAAATCGGGCGCCTTTTTTTACAACGGTAGGATTCAGGAAATTTTAGTATATGATTCTGACCAGTCCAGCAACCGCACGAACATCGAGAGCAACATCAACACCTTTTACAGCATCTTCTAATGGCGCAGCAGTACATCATCGTTTTAGCCGAGGGCACATTGACAAGCGAGAAACGCGCCAAGTCCATCACGCGCGAACTCTACAACATCACAACGCCTTTGGCCGTGCAGGAGCCGTACCAAAAGGACGGAACCGTGTTCGGCGTTATCGTGCATCCTGACGGCGTACAACACGCCTTGCAGGTAGATACGGAGTACGTCATACCTGTACACGAACAGGCGACGCTGGAAAAGTTGGTAAGCTTGTTTCCTGAGCTGACAGCGGACGAGCGGTTTGACCTCGCATCTTATGCGCTCAACACCGACGCGTTCCCATTTGCCGCCATCATACCCAGCACTACGACGGTGCGCGACCATCAGTACATGATTGACAACGGCTGGTTCGAAAGTGACGAAATTTAAATTCAGTAAATTGCACCCATGAAGGTAACGCTACAAAAGAATTTTCGCCGATTTAAAAAAGGGCAAACAATTGACGTTCATAATGAAACGGCAAAGTTTCTAAAGGCAAAAGGATACCTCGACATTCCGGAAAAAAAAGAACCAAAAAAAACTGAGAAATAATGGCCCAAACAACAGGCATCATTAACGCGAGTTCAATTCGCGTATTTTTAGACACCGACGGCGACGTTGCAACGCCTGCTTATGTAGTAGTTGACCACGTGACAGAATGCAGTATTAGCGTTAGCGTTGATATGCGTGATATTACCACCAAGACGAGCCAAGGTTTTCGCGAGAGCTTGCCGGGTTTGCGTTCTGCATCGTTGTCTATTAGTGGTTTGTTTGCAGAAGACGCGACCGAAGGTTATAATAACTTAATTGGCGCGCAATTAGCAGGCGATAAAGTAGCTGTAAAAATTACTAACGTTGGCAATAGTGGCGGTTACGCAGGCGGAAGCGGCGACGGCGGCAATACAGGTGACGAAGAATTTACGTTTAACGGTTACATAACTAGCCTTGAACAATCGGCCGGCGTTGAAGATAACGTAGGATTCTCAGCAACAATTGAAAGCGACGGCACAGTTGCACGCGCAACTATTTCATGATAACTTTACCGCATGGTAGAGATTAAACTCGACGGCAAGACGTTCCCGGTTCGCGCTACCATGCGAGCTTGGAAACGCTTTGAAGACAACACCGGCAAAAAGGTTGCCGAGGTTGACAGCAACGACGTAACGTTAATTCCTGAATTGGTTTATTACTTCGTTCAGGAAGGTTGCAAGGCGCAAGGCATGGCGTTCGAAATGGACGTTGACGATTTTCTCGGACTGATTGAAATCGCCGACTTGCCTGCACTGAGCAAAACCGTTGCGGACTGTATGGGCACTCAAAAAAAAACGAGGGCCAAGGCAAGCCGTTGAGTTGGGACGACATCGAAGAAATGGGGTTAGGGCAATTGCGCCTTAGCCCCGTTTTGCTTTACGACCTTACGTTCACCGAATTTGGTAACGCCATGCGCGGGCACTACAAACAAATCGAAGAACGCGAAAAGGCGGAATGGGAGCGCACGCGGTGGCTGGCTGCCATAGTAGTAAATCCACACGTAAAGAAACGCATAACGCCGAAGGACTTGGCAACCTTCCCGTGGGAGCAGAAAGAAAAGGCCGCCGACGGGTTTAGTATCTTGCGTTCATTAGCACAATGACATGGCGAAACTAGGCGATTTAATTTTACGAGTTGGCGCGGATACTTCGCAGCTAAATAAAAACCTTGGCGACGCGCGCAAAAAAATTGCGCAGAACACGCGCGAAATTCAAAACCTAGGGCGCAACCTTACGGTAGGCATTACCGCACCGCTTGTTGCCATTGGCGCGAGTTCGGTAAAGGTATTTGCCGACTTTGAACAAAGCATGGCGAAGGTGAAAGCCGTGTCGGGTGCAACAAGTACCGAGTTTGAAAGCCTTACAAATAACGCCCAAGAATTAGGCCGCACGACGCGCTTTACGGCATCCGAGGTTAGCGCGTTGCAGCTCGAATTTGCAAAACTTGGTTTTACGTCCGAAGAAATTACGCAGGTAACAGGCGCGACGCTGAACCTTGCACAGGCTACCGGTTCGGACTTGGCGCAAAGTGCCGAGGTTGCCGGCGCTACGTTGCGCGCCTTCGGTTTAGACGCCAGCGAAACGGGCCACGTTACGGATGTAATGGCGGCGGCCTTTAGTTCGTCGGCGCTCGATATAAACAGCTTTCAGGACTCAATGAAATTTGTTGCCCCGGTTGCTAAGGCGGCCGGCGTAACGCTTGAGGAAGCTACGGCTATGCTTGGGCAGCTTGCTAACAACGGCATAAAGGGCAGCAACGCGGGCACATCATTGCGCCGCATCTTGCAGGAGGTAGCCGGTACGGGCATGGACTTTGGCGAGGCTATGAAGAAAAGCGCGGGCGAAGTGATTAACCTTGCCGACGCAAAGGACGAGGTTGGCCGTACAGCATCTTCGGCGTTCTTGGTACTTAAGGAAGGCATGGGCGACGTTGACGGCCTTACGCAGTCACTCATTGCCAGCGACGGCGCAGCGGCAGATATGGCCGCCACGATGGACGACACGGCCCAGGGTGCAATGAAGCGTATGCAGTCGGCACTGGAGGGCGCGCAAATCGAAATTGGGCAAGCCCTTGCGCCCATTATGATAAAGCTTGCCGGCATCGTTTCCGACTTGGCTGGCCGCTTTGCTTCAATGAGCGACGGCGGGCAACTTGTTATTATGGCGATAAGCGGAATCGCTGCACTTATCGGCCCGCTTCTTTTGGTATTGCCAAATTTGGTGAGTGGAATAAAAGCCGCAAAATTGGCGTTTGCTGCACTAAATCGAACGATGCTAGCAAACCCGTTCGGAGCGGTTGCCGCTGCGATTGGCTTGGTCGTCGGCGCGGTTATCATGCTGAACAACGCCAGCAGCGAAGGCAGCGACAAAGTTGGCGACCTTAAAAAAAGTTTGGGCGGCCTTGACCTTCAGCAGCAAGCCGCAAGCATTGAAGGCGCGGTAACGGCGCAGGAAGCGTACGTAAAGCAATTGGAGGAAGAACGCGACGCGATTATGAAGCTTGCGCCGTACAAGCGCACAGCCAACAGCCAAGCCGGTCGCGACCTAAAAAAATTGGAAGCATCGTTAGAAACGGCCAACGCTGATTTGGCTGCAATGATGCAGCTGGAAGAGGGCGTAGCGTTGAAGCTAAAGCAGACCGCAAATGAAGCCGATAACGCAGGCGACAGCGTAACAGAACTTGGTAACAACACAGAGCAAACCACGGCCAAGCTAAAAAACAAAAGCACTACGCTTGGTTTTCTCATGAATAAGCTAGAGGAAGTACCGAACGAAAAAATTTGGCAACCAGTTAAAGAAAGCACGGACGAGGCCAACAATAGCTTAGGCGCGCTTTTTAATCGTTTAGAGGAAACGCCCGTCGAAGGCTTTACGCGTCAACTAACATTCGCCGAATCAATGATGCAAGCAATGTCGCAAACGGCAACCTCATTCGGCAACATTATCGGCGCGGCATTCGCCGACATGATTAGCGGCGCAAAGAAAGGTAAGGACGCGATGAAGGACATGGCAAAAGCTTTGATAAGTGCTGCCCTTGCCGCTTCACAGGCTTCCATTATTGAAGCCATGATAAACAGCGGTAAATTCACCGGCCCGGCTGCGCCTATTGTTATTCCCGCTTTGGTTGCTTCCGGCGTCGCTTTGGTTCAAGGCTTATTCGCTTCGTTGCCAGCCTTTGCCGATGGCGGTATCGTAAGCGGCCCGACGCTTGGCCTTGTTGGTGAATACCCCGGCGCAAAGACGAACCCGGAAGTTATCGCGCCACTCGATAAGCTGCGCGGGATGCTTGGCGGGCAGGCTGTACAAGTTCACGGCCGTTTGTCAGGTCGCGACATCTTGTTAAGCAGCGAATACAGTGCAATAGACCGAAACCGAGTAAGAGGATTTTAATGGCTACGATACGATTCTACGGCGAGTTCAAAGACGAGGTTGGCGACGTTTTCCGCATCAATCTGCACGACACCAATTACAGCGGCAGCGCAACTGAAGTTACGTTAGGCGCGGAAGGTTTTGTTTTATCGTATGCAGGCAATAACGAAGACCGCCACCAGCCAATTATTGGAAGCAGCGTAGAATTTACCGTCATGAACCAAGGCGGCACGTTTGAAACCTTCCTCAACAGCGTTTTACCCGCAGCGGAGGAAGGGCGTATGCAAGTGGAGATACGACGCGACCCGGATAACGTAAATGATTTGTATTGGGCGGGCATACTTGCACCGGAACAAGTCGAGCAGGACGATGCGCCAGCACCTAACCCCGTTCGAATGACGGCTACGGACGACCTCGGCAATTTGCAACGGCTATTGTTCGACCAAAGCGACGGCAGCGGTTTTAATGAGATTCGCACGCCCGTCGAGCATATGTTGCAGATACTGAACCAAATGCGCACAGAAAATTTATGGGGCGCAACTGACGGTTTTTTCAGGTACGTAAATGACGTAGTAATGAACGGCTACACGGGTTCGGATTGGCTTGACGACGTGCAGTTAGACAACCCGTTCGTAATGGACGACAACGAAATCTACGAAGGCAGCCGAGGTTACAACAGCTACGAAATTTTAGAAAGCATTGCGCGCAGTTTGAACGCTCGCGTTTTTCAGGCTAACGGGTACTGGTGGTTTATGCCGGTTAATTGTTATTTGCGTGCAAGCGATTCAGACGATTGGACGGCTGACGTAGTGCAAGTAGATAAAAGCGGAAACGCAGCGGTATTGACGACCGGACAAATCGCCGAGCTGCAAAACGGATACGTGAACGAAACCGACGACGATTTTGTAAAAATGGCCGGCGGCACTATTACGTTTTTACCGCCTTTGAAGCGTGTACGGCGCACGCGGAACTATTTTGGGAATCAACTTGCAGTTACGCAATACAGCGAAGGTATAACGACGGGCGACAACCTGACGTATAACGACACTGACCGCACGTATATTGCAGGCATTGGTTTTGCACTTAGCGGCGCTTGCCAAATCGCTTTAAGTGCGGCATCCGTAAGCAATAACCCGTTTAACAACGCGTCCATTCAGATACAGGCAACGATTCAGTGCGGCTCGCTGTATTACAGAAATACGGGTTGGCAATCGACTGCGGGCGAATACATTTTAAGCATTGCGCAGTTTAACCAAAGCGACGGATTCGATGCGGGGCTGCCTTGGTCGATAACAACGGACGCTTTGCCTTCGCAGCAAGTCGGCTTGGATGTCACGATACAGCTACGCATTATAAGCGCGCTGGGTACGGACATAACGAGCAACTACACAAGCGACACGCTTATATTAACTTCAGGCATTCAATTAATCGGCGACCAAGGCTTATTAGGTGACGATATTTTGTTTGAAGCTGAAACGAGCGACGACAACAGAATAGAGATTAACCAAGGTTCAGTATTGCACGGCGACCCCGAAGGCACGATTTTGGGTTCTGCCTTCCCAGTACCGTACGGCAACTTTAGCTTATCGGGGTACGGCAACACGTACACCAGCAGTCAAACCAGTACGGCCGTGAGCCTGCACCGATTAGGCGTGCAAGAAGCTATGGCGCAAGGGCAAGTACCAATACAATTAAAAAAAGGCCGATTATTTGGCCGGCGTTTTGAGTTGTGGCAAACCATTAAAGAAGGAACGCAGTATTATGCGCCTTTCGAATTTAGCGTCGTAATGAACAGCCGCGAAAGCGACGTGCAGCGGTGGTTGCTCAACTTTGACGACACAAACGTAACGTCGAGCGAACTCGCCGTAAATAACGAGAACGGAAGCGTTGACCCGAATTTATTTAACTTCAATTTATGAATGTAACAGCAGATATTTACGAGCGCATCAGCGAACTAAGGCGCGGCGCGTTAGGTACGTTTTTGGAGGTTACAAGCGTAACAAACCGGGTTGGCAGCTCTTACACAATAACAGATACGGACAGCATCATAATGAGCAGCTGGACAGGCGGCAACGGCACAAGCGCAATCTACCTACCGACGACTACAGGCAACGAAGGCCGCATCATACGCTTTAAAAGCGACAGTACAATTGCAGCGAATAAGATTGTTCAAATACGACCCGACGACGTAAGCGAAACCATTGACGGCGCGACCTCTTACGACTTTAACCGCAGCTATGACGGATTAAGTATCTTGTGCCATGATGGCGAATGGTTCATCATTCAAAAAAAGGAAAAATGATTTATGATATTTTGCTGGCTTTGTTGCCTGTAGTGGCCAGCATCGTAGGCGTATGGGTGAACCTCAACAGCACGGTTGCACGATTGAAAAGCCGCGTAGTGCAATTAGAGCTGCATCAGGACGAGTTTAAACGCGATATGAAGGAATTGTTGGAGGCCGTCCATAAAATTGAGTTGATGTTAGCCAAAATGCAAGCAAAATGATTTACCTTATTTTAGCAACAGTATTTGCGAACATGGTTTACAAGGCCCGCGAATACGGCCGCGCTGACATTGCCGACCTCATTATAGCCATTGCTGCACTCGCAATAATTCTGTTTTGAGATATTTCAACTACCATGAGTTCGACAGCCCCGACGCAATCGGCAGCGGTGAACACATGATGGACGAAGAATTTTTGCAGATGCTGGACAGGGCGCGACACCTTGCCGGCGTAGCCTTCAAAGTCAATTCAGGCTACAGAACAAAGGAATGGAATAAGAAGGTGAAAGGGCGACCAAATTCGGCCCACACGATGGGCTGCGCGGCCGACATACATTGCGTAGACAGCCGCAACCGGTGCTACATACTGGGCGCGCTTTTGGAGGTTGGTTTTAACCGCATAGGCATCGCAAAGACGTTCATACACGTCGACAACAGTTACGACGCCAGCCACGACGAGGATGTAATTTGGCTTTATGATTAAACCGCACAGGCCAAGATTAACCGCGCAGCAAGTCAAAGCCTTGGACTACATCCGGGCAAACGAACGGCGCATTTTGGTGGTAGGCGATTTGCATTGCCCATTCGAACTTGATGGGTATTTTGAATTTTGCGTTGAGCAGTACGAGCGGTTCAACTGCAACCATGTCGTTTTTATCGGCGACATCCTCGACAACCATTACAGCAGCTACCACGAAACCGACCCGAATGCGCTGGGCGGTTCGTACGAGCTGCACGAAGCCATAAAGCACGTTCGCAAATGGGCGGAATCGTTTCCCGTTGCCGACGTGATTATTGGCAACCACGACCGGCTTATAATGCGCAAGGCGTTCAGCTCATCCGTGCCGAAAGAATGGATAAAGGACTATAACGAAGTATTGGGCACAAGCTGGAGTTGGCGCGACCGCGTAGAATACGACGGCGTGCAATACGTCCACGGGGAAGGCGGGACAGCTCGCAACAAGGCTAAGAACGATATGCAAAGCACAGTCCAGGGCCATATTCACACGCAGGCATATTGCGAATGGAACGTAGGCAACAACTTTAAAATTTTTGGAATGCAGGTAGGTTGCGGCATCGACCGCGACAGCTACGCGGCGGCATACGCGAAGCACTTCAAAAAACAGGCGATAGGGTGCGGCGTAGTGTTGGGCGGGCATACTGCCATCAATTGCCTGATGCCTTTGTAACTTGCGTTCAAATTCTTAAACATGGGAGAACTTATCCAAACGTACTGGGCCGAGATTGCTTTGGCGCTTATGGCCTTTGTAAAGGTTATTGTAAACCTTACGCCGACCGAGGCAGATAACAAGGTATTCGGCTGGCTTGACACGCTTATAAACGCAATTGTTGCCGACCGACGAAAGGAACGTCGAGAGGCGCGAAAAAATGACTAAATTGCAGCCGTGTAGACATTAGAAGTTTGCAGGTTTGTTTTGTTTCAGCAGCGAAAAGGGGTTTATCCAACGGGGTAGCCCCTTTTTTTTTGAGTAAAAACTTGCGTAACGAAAAAACCTTCGTACTATTGTGCCATGACTGAAACACAAAACAATATGAACTACTGGCAAATCGACGAAAAATTTCGTTACGCTTTCAAATCTGCGCAGGCGGACGAAGAGCAAAACGAAGCTGTACGAACGTACATTGAACAATCAACCGCACACGGGTATATGTTGCCCCGGCACATTCAAGGCCCAATTAAAAAGAGGGGCGCGAATGGTTGGGGACTACGCAAAAAGGATATGCGCATTCAATCTGACCCCTACAGCGCATACAACTGGCGATGAACTGGCGCGAAGGCTACGACTACCCCAGCGACGACGAAGAATACGAAGACGACTTCATGGAACGCGCTGACCACGATTACGAACAACTAAACGATAAGTAACATGAACAAACCAATTTGCGTACGCAGCAGCGTACACGTAAAGCCAACAAGCGACTTCAACGCATGGCAACAAGAACTGGCCGAGGAACGCCGTTTTCGCCGGTTGATTAATAACATGGCCGCCGACCTGGTAGCGGCCTACACAAAGCGCGACAAATGAGCGCAATTGACGAACTGAAAGCGTTATCGGACAAGTACGATATGCGCGCCGACCACTTCCACAAAGACCAACGCGGCTTTGTGATTATGACCCGCCGAGGCGTGGAGCACGTGCAAGCCAAAATAAAGGCCGTGGTTCGCTTCGAAATAGTGCCGGAATGGTCTGACCCTACCGAGGGGAGATATTGCGTTAAAGCGTACGCAAAATGCGAACTGGGCGAAGTAGAAACGTACGGCGAGGTGAGCAAAGGCAACAACCGGAACGCTTACCCGATTGCAATGGCCGAAAAGCGCGCTTTATCGCGAGCGGTTTTGAAGCTCGCCGGGTATGGCGGTATTGTTTACGGCGAAGACGAAATAGACGAATGAACCTCGACGAGTTTTTCGAAGCAGCAGAAGCCGACCAGCAAGCGCACCAAGAACGCTTAAAGGATTTGGCCCTGCATCTGCTCAGCACGTCCACGATGAAGGACGACGACGAAGGACTAATCGACGAGATAATAGAAACCGAACCCACGCCGCACCGTTGGCGCGAGATATTCGAACGACTACAATTAAACCAATTGCGGGCCATCGACTTGCCCAATTGGTCGCAAACAGAATTCACTAAATCCTATAAAAAACATGGAATTAATAATTGAAGGCGTAGTACGCCGAGTTAACCAGCCGCAGGAATTTGCAAGCGGCTTTCGCAAATGCGAAGTTCACGTAGAAGTGCCCGACGGCGATTACAAGGACATTTTCCCGGTCGAGTTCATAAAACACATGGCTGACGAAGCCGGCACGCTTACGCCCGGCATGCAAGTAAAGATGCGTTGCAACGTACGCGGCCGCGAATGGGACGGCGGCGAAAAAGGCTGGCGCGCCTTTATGAGCCTTACCGTTTGGAAATACGAGATATTGACCGAAACCGAGGAAATGAAAGCGCAAGCCGCAGCCATCGAAAAAGTTGCAAACGAAGATGGATTCCCGTTCTAAGGTGCGTTGGCTCGTAAAACTACCACAACACAAAACGCAAGTGCGGTTTGAGAACCTAAAAAGCTGCCAACGCTACTGTAGCGACTTGCACAAAAAAAAAATTAAGTATGAATGCAACTTCTATTATGAACCTGAAGCAGTTCCTGAAACATCATTTTGCGAATCTTGACGAAGCTGCCGACGTGCTGGACGTAAGCCGGCGCACCGTCGAAAACTACATCTACGTCAACCCGTGCGGCATCCTAAAGCACAGCGCCAAATTCGTGCAGCGCAAGGACGTGAACCCGCTCGAACTGTTCGACGCGGTTGCGGAAACTATGGAACAACTGAACGAAACAAAAGCGAAGCAATGAAGAACAGCAGCGACTTCAAAACCGACCTTGAATATGGCGAATTTGCCGAGCAGATTTTCGACGGCTATTTCCGCAACGGCTCGTTTGAGTTTAAACGCGATAGGCATATGCACGAAACCGGCCGCGTGTTTATTGAGTACCGCAGCCGAGGCGAAAAATCAGGCATTGCGCTTGACGACGTTAAGCCGGTTTGGTTGTACCTAACTGACGACACGTCTTTCGGCTTTGTAATGGATTCTGCGCGCCTCATTGAAGCTCTACGCGTATTTCGTTCAGAATGTCAACAAGGCTTTCATAAGCCGCCAGCAGCCATTGACAAACGCGGCGGCGATAATGACACAAGCGTAGGCGCATTGATACCCGTACACGATTTAGTGCGCATTATGCTTTCGCTTTCAAAGCCTACTAATGCGTAAAGGCATTTTCATACCCTTGGCCGTTTGGAATCTTGGCGAGCTGCACCCTAACGAACGGGTGTTACTTGCCGAGGTTCTAAACTTTGAAGGTCAGGGCAAAGAATGTTTTGCCAGCAACGCGCATTTTGCCGAACTGCTGAACGTGTCAGAAGCGACCGCGCGTGGATACATTTCAAAGCTTTGCAACGCCGGTTTTTTGGTTCGCGAAGGCGACAGATACAACAGACGACTGCGTAAATCTGCGCAAACGAATGCGCAAATCCGCGCAGACGAGTGCGTAAATCCACGCAAACGAGCGCGTAAATCTACGCAAACGAGTGCGCAGAATTCAGCACATAATAAAACAGATAATAAAACAGATAAAGTATCAAGTAAAGAAAGCGCGCAGGCGAGCGAGGTTGTTTTACCTTTTCAAACCGACACCTTTACCGCTGCTTGGAAAGAATGGAAAGAGTACAAACGCACCGACCACCGATTCAAATACAAAACCGCCCAAAGCGAACAACGGGCATTAATCAAACTTCAAAATGAACACCCCACAGAAACAGACGCTATCGAAGCCATCCACACAGCAATTACAAACGGTTGGAAAGGGCTTGTATTTGGCAAGTCCAAAAACGGCAGAACTAACGCCCGCAGAGCGGAAAACCTTGAAAGCGATGTCAACCGCGAGAAGCTTGCAGAATTTGCAAGAACAGGACGTATCCGAACTGACGGTCGAAACGTGCTTTAAAGGCACGAACGTACAGACGGCTATGAAGGTGGACGAGGTAGCCACGCGAGCGGCACTGGTCGCCATGATTACCCGAACCGTAAAGTTCATCGACGCGAACAAGACGCTTTCCACACCTGAAGAAATCAGCCTAACCATAAACGAACTTTTGAAAACGTACCCCTGCTTCACGGTCGAGGATTGGCGGCTATGCTGCTACCACATGGCGAAAGAAGTTTATGGCCCGTACTACGAACGGTTGAAGCTGGCGCAATTCGTGGAATGCTTTGCCAAGTACGAGCGCGTCAAAGCGCCTATAGTCCAAACAATACGCGATATGGAACGCCAAGACGCAGAACGCGAACTGAAAGAGGCCATACGCTACCTGCAACCCGAATACGCGACGCAGACAAACCCACAGGCCGCACGCGTAAGCGCGCCGGAATGGATGCGAGGCGAAGACCGGTTGACGTACACCGAGCGCGAAGAGATGGAGAACCGAGCAAAACAAGCGAAGCAATGACACCAATTGAACACTTTTGGCTTGACCTCATCGACGGGCGCAAATACCACATACAGCAATTGTACGGCACGGACGCAATGGAACGATACAGGCCGCACCCGATGGAACGCGAATACTTTGTAAACAACAGCGGGCATCTATGCAACCACCCCGACGTGCTGAACTATAACAGACGGTTTTACGACTACTGCGAAGAGCATTACCAAGAACAGAAGCAGAAGTACCTGCAAAGGATGAAACACAATAAACGCAAGTACGAAGCCAGCAGCAGTTACAAGGCGCTGCAACGAGAGCGCGAAGATTTGGTATCGTACATTCGAGGCATAACCGTACGCGATGCCAGCAAAAAAGAAACTAACTCACGCACAAGCAAAAAAGAAAGTTGATGAATGGTTTAGCAAATACATACGTTGGAGAGCAGCGGACAAAGCAGGGATGTGCGAATGCTTTACCTGTGGGAAGAGTTACCACGCATCCAAAATTCAGGCCGGCCACTTCGCAAGCAGGCGATACAGCAACACTAGGTGGGACGAAACTAATGTACAGCCGCAATGCATTGCCTGCAATCTTTACGGACAAGGAGAACAGTGGGTTTTTGGCCGCAATCTTGACCTGCAACAACCCGGACGAGCTGCGGACATTATGCGACGAGCGCACGAAACTCGAAAGTTCACGGTTGCAGAACTACGAAACCTATATGCTCATTACAGGACTGAGGCCAATCGATTCGCGGAGTACAAATCCGTACTGCCTAACCAACGAAAAGAGAGCGAAGTACGACCAACTAAGACAACAAAGAAACGAGTTGTTAAGCGTGACCCCCGAGGAAAGTAAGAACGACGGAAAGGTATGGCGATGGCGCGAGGTGAAGCGCCTTAGCAAGCAACTGTATCAACTCACAGGCCACCACGGTTATAACTATGGCCTCGATACCTAAACGACACAGGCCAAGCCCTTGGCACAACACACAGCGCAAACCAGGCGAACGCGTGAACCGCGAACCACGGTACAGCAGCACGCGTTGGCGAAAGCTGCGCGCCTTGTTCCTGCGCGAGAACCCGACGTGCGTAGAGTGCGGACACCTTGCCAACGTATGCGACCACATAACGCCGGTAACACAAGGCGGCGACTTTTGGCACGGGCCATTCCAAGCCATGTGCGAAAGCTGCCACGCACGTAAGTCACGCACAGAACGCAAGGATTTGCAAG
>CAACVD010000335.1_pt1 | contig 22658 bp, 23 predicted proteins | sample 2381771 | NCBI WGS metagenome assembly CAACVD01 (sample SAMEA5211965, study PRJEB30684) | marine metagenome | biome: Marine; feature: Epipelagic; material: Water | collected 2015-10-15 | depth 15 m
GGGCAAAAGCAGTATCTATATTTTTTCTAAAATTTGAAACTTTACTTTTGTCTAGATTTTCTAATGATCTATTTTGAATTCCTTTAACAGATACTGGCGCAGAAGGGTTTAATTTGTCCTTTGGAGATAATCCTACAAGAGGTTTAAGGCTTTTTTGTTCTATACGAGACAATTTTGCAACCGTTGTATTAGCTATACTACTACCACCCCTAGCAAAAGCAGAAAGAACACCTATCTGCCCAAGAGAATCAAATTTAAATCCTTTTGAATTTCTTTTTTCTCTTCTTAATTGCCTCTGCCTCATTAATAGTGCAGCTTTTTGATCTCTAAGTTTTGAACCAGTAGGATTAGCCATTTTCTTTGCAGCTAAATCTCTCTCTACATCACGCAATGACATTCTGTCAATGTCAGCAAAGTTTGGTATAAACCCTCCAGCCGCATTTATTTTTCTAGCGCCAGACGGAAGACCCATAGCCTTAACCATGTTCTTGTTAAATATGGCGTCTCCACCATCAGCATAATTTGGTACAAAGTATTCGCTTGAGTTTGCGACCATCGTTCCACGCTTACCGCTACCAAAAGCAAAATTTGGAATCGAGACTACTTTAGAACTTGCGGGCGCTCCACCAACTCCTCTAGATACATCACGAGCCTCGGCAGCAACATAACCACCAGCACCTCTGCCAGTTTTTCCTACGCCTCCTTCGCCGCCCCTAAAGCCTCCCCTAAAAAGTCCAGGAGTTACGGTCGCAGCGGCTTTTTGGACTCTAGCCAAAGCAGCTGCCTGTTGATTATAAATTTTTAAAAGTAATTGTTCTTGCGCTACCTTATTTCCTTCAAGGGCTAAAATTTCTTTTTGGATTGCTTCATTTTGAATAAGGGTTTGAAAAACAGATTGTTGTAAAGTGTTTTGCAATTCAGCAGCTTTGTTTATTCCCAATAAACTCTTTAAAGACGTTGCTCCAAATTTAGCCAAGTCTACAAAAAGTTTTACAAATATGGCACTAACCAAAGCCAACCCTGGGCCAGTTAAAATACTTCCTATTCCCTTTATAAGTCCTTGGGCAAATTTTGCCCCCATTGAATCTCCTTGTAATAAGTTAGTAATCCCATTGACCACAGAAGAGAACGCCGATAAAATATCTTTTGCTGCATCGGTAAATCCCAATTCTCCGATAACGGCAGAAAGTTTTTGTGCTCCTGTTGTTAAATTATTTATTAACGCCTCTAACGTATCATTTAGTTGAGAATTTTTAGCATCTAATGCGCCAGCAGCCCCAGCAGAAACTTGAAGAGATTTTGCAAATTGACTTTGCTCTGAATTTAAATCTTCTACCAAACTAATTAAAATATCACGTTGCCTGACTCCAGCAACTTTTTGGATAATGTCTCCAGCTTCAAGGCTTTTCAAACCAAGCTTATCAAGCTCTACCGCTAGTTCTTGGAAAAGGGGTATAGCGCTTCTTACATTACCTTGTGAATCTAAAACTTGTATACCCAACTCTTCAAGAGCAACTAATGTATCAGTTCTACCAAGCCTAGCAAAAATAGTTTTAAATGCATTACCGATAACAGCACCACCACGTTGAGTTCTTTCTTGAACTGTTGTTATAACACCTAAAAGTTCATCAAAACTTACTCCAGCTACACGAGCTGAAGCGGAAGCTCTCTCTAAACCATTAATTAAATCTTCTGTAGAAACAGCAAACTTTGTATCAACTTCCGCTAGCTTATCAGCGATTGAGGCAACATTTAATCCAGCACCTTCAAAACCTTTTATAGCAGCAGTCAAACCAGCAACAGCCTGTTGCGAGTCTATTCCAGCGACACGAACTAACTTCAATGCGGTTTCAACTCTAGATAATGACTCTTCAACAGATAAACCTTGACGAGCTAGTTCTAATGCTCCTTCGGCAACTTGGTCAAACGATGTTGCTGTTTTTTGGGCAACCCTAAAAATACCATTTCCAAATTCCTCTAATTGTTTTTGAGTACCTCCAAGAATAGTATTAATCTTAGCAAAAGACGCCTCAACCTTAATCGTATTGCTTACTAAAGCCCCAAAAGCTTGAGAAAGTTTATTAATGACTGCCACGGAAGCGCCGAAAGCTAAAACACGAGCGTTAGAAGCCTCTAATGATTTTTGGAATTCTGATGCCTGTCCAGTAATTTTTCCTAGCGGACGAGATAATTTGTCAATTGACCTAGCTCCGCCACCAAAGTCTACCCCCTTAGCTTGAGCTTGTATTCTCGCTAAAGCTGCCTCGACCTTCTTAGTATTTGGATTTAAATTTAAATCTACATTTACCGCCATATATGGTCTTTACACCTAAAGTCCATGCAGCTCCATCATTTGCTTCATATTTAAAGAGCCTCCTTTTTTCTTAATTTCATCAGATAAAATAACGGCATTTTCGTCTTCTTTTTTTATAGCTTCTATGTCTTCTTTGGTAGCTCCGAAATAGGTGGATGCCCCATCTTCGGATGATCTATCTTTCCTAGAAGAGTCCGATCTTTGGCTTTGATAAAAATCTACCAAAAGCTCTGGATCTTTAGCTATATTATCTGGAATGTCTTTTTGAGAGTTTTTAAATATATTTAAAAAATACCTAGCAAAAGATATTAACTTTAATTGATAGCTAGTTAAATCAGCCAGCGGTTTGCCAAAAACCCCCAATACATCTTCACAAAACGGTAGATACATTGAAAAGTAATCGCTCAAAACAGCTTTTGAAATACTAGAGTCTTGAAACTTTTGAAAAAAATCCCTTTGCAACCTATATAACTCTGCTTCTTTCAAATTTTCGTTTATATACAAATCATCATAAACGTTTTTTTTAAATTCTCTATCATAAAAAAGAATCTTGTTTATAATATTTTTTTGAATTTTATTTCTAGAATATTTTTCTGAAGTTAAGCCTATAAGCTCTTCTCTTTCACCCTGCGTTGAAAAAAGAATTCTTTCTCGTTCTTCAATTTTTTTTAAAATTTCTTTCTTTTTGGACGGCAAGAAAGTTTGGCTTATTAATTTTTTTAAACCCTGTATTTCTTCTTTTAAATTTTCAATTTTAGACTCGTTCTCTAAAGACCACATCCCTTGATCAATTATCTCTCTTAGCGATTCTTTTTCGCTTGGAAGACCTTTTAATAAAGCTTCTTTTTCAAAAAATTTAGACTCAGAAATAACCTCTCTTTGCTCGACCTGAGAAAGATGCCTGAAGTAAATAGATCCAAAAGAACCCCTTACGACGGTAACCCCTTGAAGTATTTCAGAAACTATCTCCAAGTCTTGATCATTGTCCATCGCTCTCGATGAACCGATCTAGTTGCTCTTTAGTCGCTTCTTGATTATAAAACCAATACCCAATAATCCTGCAGATTTTTGATGTAGCCTCAAACTCAAAGCCTTCTTCTTGTTCGTATTTTTGATATAAGTCTTCTAGCTGCTCATCAAAATCAAGCCCTTCAAAAAATGGCTGGACATCATTTCCATCTTCTGAGCATTTCGCTAGATTTACTGCGTACCACAAAAGAACTTCCTTTTCCGCTTTGGCGTCAGCCGTGTGCTGATAAACAGATTGTAAAGAAGACTCAAGCTCTGCCAGCTCTCTTTTTAGGGTCAAAATTTCTAATTCTAATTCTTGCGATCTTGTATTTTTTTCTTTATTCTTGGTAGCCTTTATTAACTTATATTCGTTTTCTAAATCATTAAGTTGTTTTAAAGACTTTAAAAGTTGTTTGGACTCTTCTTCCGATAAAGCTCCGCCATTGTCTGCATACTTCTTTATAAGCATAGCTTTTGTAACAATTCCCATCTTAATGGCCTTACTCAACTGGATTGAGTAGAAAACCTCAGCTTCGTCAGCCAGCCTTCTTGTGGGTTTTTGTAAAGAAAAATTTACAGGCACACTAACTGTACGGTTTGACAAAACAGTTTCTTCTTCACCGTCTTTACCAGTTCTTGTTTTTTCTACCTGCTTTTTTACTTTTTTCTTTAATGTAAATTCGTAAATATTTTCCATAACCTTTTATTGTTTAAATCTAAACTCTACGCTTAAACTTTCTAACTCACTATTATAATCTCGCAAAACAGAATTTCCAATATCTAGAATTTTTTTTCTATAAATTTCGTAATGCTCTTCATCAAAATAATCAGCCATATCAATCAAGGGGTGTTGATCTTCTGGCAGATTACTGTAAAGTTTATCAAAATTTATTTTATGTACCTTCTGCATCTCTTCTAACGAAAGAAGAAAAGACTTAAATAAATAACGAATGTGATGATCAGAACGATCATACAAAAACTCTTTTGCAATCATAATATCCTTATACCCGAATTACTTTACACAAAAAAGTGTAAAAGTAGACATGGCAACACCCCTCATCTCAGATTCTCAAAAAAACACCATCAGTGCAATTATTGATGATATCCATGAAACCTTTGCTAGAAATATAACCGTATACGAAGAAGGGGAAAAGATTTTAATTTCCGCAAGCTCTGAATTTAACGGCATATATGGTAAAACTGCAGATGGTTCAAGATCTACACAAAAAACAATTGTAAGTCATACCGTTAAGGCAAGAATCAAGTATATCAACGCTAGAGAGCAGAACCTTTCAGACGGAAATATAAACTCACAAATTGAAATTGACCTTATAGAAGGTTCCGTAAGAATAACCGTTAATGCAGATGGATTTGTTCTTCTTAAAGAAGCTAAAAGGTGTGAATTTGAGGGCAGAAAGTATACCATAGCCAGTAAAGGCAACCCAACAGGTATCTTTGGGCCCCAATACTACCACTTCTACCTTTCCCCAATTGAAGAATAATGTCTTCCTTAATGTTAGAATTAAACAGGGAACTGGACAATAAACTGGCCCCAAGTTCTCGCCTAGAAATTAAAAAACTTTATCAAAAAGCTTTTCAGAAGAAAAAAAATGAAATGATAGCTGAGTTTTTAAATCACCCAGTAACTATAGAAATAAAAGGAGGTATTTCCGCAAACAACATTAGCAGAACCCTTGGAGGAGGAAATGGTAACCTGTTTTCCTTTATTGGTTTTGATTCTGGCGATGATCCAATAGACCCAATTCTTTCTCTCCTTCAGCAAGCAAATATTGATTATATCAATAGCTCTAAAAGAAGAATAAACTACAGAATTAATTTACCGACCTCAAAAGAAATTTTTGCAATTACCCCCATGCCTTGGGCAAGTGGTAGAAGTTGGGCGAAGGGAATAGAGACTGGAATATCTGGATTGGGCTATTATCTAAGAAAATCTACAGATTCTAGCAGGTCTGGCTTGGGCGTCCAATCGCCAAGACAGGTAAGAAAAACTAACTCTAGATTTAAAAACACGCAGTATATATCTGCATTAATTAACAAATATGAAAAAGAATTTCAAAACCTTCAAATTTCATAGTGTAAATAATAGTTCATGAAGCCTCAATACCAGCACGAATTAATGACCAGCTTTATGCTTTGGTTTGATCACGAATTACTCCAAAAGGGTGAGGCTTATTCTAATCAGACTGGCAAACTGTTTTATGACGACGATTCTAGGCTTCCAAGCTCTTATAAAGCTTATGCAAGTTCCTATAAGCAATGGGTTACAGATTCTTCAGTCAATGGCGTCACTAACCCAGTAATACCAACATCTTTCAATGGGAGCGGTAGATCTGACGATATAATTTTCGACTTTGAAAATGGCAGGATAATCGAAACAGGCGGTGCATTTGGAACTACAGAGGCACTAACTGGAACCTTTGCCGTAAAAGATTTTAACGTTTACCTAACAAACGAAACAGAAGAAGATTTAATTATAGAAAATAAGTTTAAATTAAATAGCAGATATTTACAAAATGCTTCTGGAGTAAATCCATATGACCAGATGGTGCCTGCAATATTTTTAAATTCTGAATTTATGCAAAATGAAGCCTTTGCTTTCGGCGGCGAAGATAAAACAGTAAGTGTAATTAAAGCAGTAGTCCTAGCTGAAACCCCTTATCAGCTTGATGGAGTCTTATCAATATTTGCAGACTCTGCAAGAAAGACTGTTTCTAAAGTCCCTTTTTCTGGCCATCCTAGCACAGAGTACGGGGACATAAAAGGAGGCTCATACAATTACACCTCACTTAGTAGCACTTACTCTTCAAACAATCCTTATTATATAGAAGACGTAACTGTATCAAAATTTTCAGACAGAGCACAAAACAAAATTCCTGGAGACCTTAAAGTTGGTTTCATAGATTTTGAGGTTTCTACTTATAGATTTCCACGTTCTTAATTTCACATTCAAACAAAAATACTGTAAACAATATAAAATATTATGGCCAAAAATAGAGTTATTTATCAATCAGATGCGCTTTTCGTGTCACAAACAGTGGCTTCCACTGGTGAGCAGGAACACGCCCAACTTCGCAGAGTACAATCAGCGAATTATTCATTCAATGTAGCCCGTCAAGATATTACTCAGTTTGGCCAACTCGCTAGACTTGATGCTATTATCCTCGAGGCACCAACCGTTTCTTTCGACATGTCTTATTACTTGTCCGATGGCTTTAACGAACAAGCGCTTAATTTTTCAAACAGCACAAAGTTCGTTTCTGGTTTTATCGCTGGGCAAATTAATTCAACAAGTGGGAACAATTTTTACATCTTAACCGCACCAGAAGGTGTTGATGCTAACTTCAATACAGCAAGTTCAGCCTATAGCACTGTTGGTATCGGCAACGCTTTCCTTACAGATTATTCTCTTGAGGCTTCAGTTGGTGGCATTCCAACTATTTCTTGCTCTTTTGAAGGAACAAACATGAATGCGACCGCTAATGTTTCAGGTGGCATCTCAACTCAAGATTTTACTGGATTCGCTGGTATATCTGGAGTTGGCATTGACCCAACACTGGGAACAGTTCTTTCTGTCTTTTCTTCATCTAATGAAGGTGGAGAATCAAACCCAACAGGCGTTCGTTTGCCAGCAGCTACAACAGGTGTAGGGCCATCAGCTCTTCGCCCAGGCGACATCACCCTTTCGTTTGCTAATGCAGATGGCGATGCAATCGTTGATTTAGACGGAGTCGGTGGAGCACACGTACAAAGTATTTCGATGTCCATCCCTCTTGGAAGAACTCCAATTGATAAGCTTGGAAATCGTTTCTCCTTTGCTCGTGTTGTTGATTTCCCAATTACTCCAACACTGTCAGTTTCAGCTATTGTATCCGAAACTCAAACTAGAGCGCTAACAGACATCATTAATGGTGATGACTTTATCAGCGAGCTTCAATTTGATTTTGCTGATGCAGATAGCGTTGCACAAGCTTCTTACAAACTCAAGAATCTTAAGCTTGATAGTGAGTCGTTTAGTTCTAGCATTGGACCTAACAAAACTGTTGACCTTTCGTTCTCGCTTTCGATTGGTGGCCCAGATGATACTACTAATAATATCTTCTTCTCTGGAGCAAACAATACAACTGTATTAGGTAACACAAGAGGACCTCAAGTACCTTAGTAATTTTAGGGTGGAGCTAACGCTAAGAAGCCCTTCAACTTTAAACAGGCCCCTCCACATACTAGTCGGAGGGGCTTTTTTATGGGCACAAAAAAGCGCAACCCCCGATATGCAGTGATCACGCTATTAGGACGAACCCTAGGTTAAATTAATTGCTTCCAGTTGGCTGCTGAACCGACTCTATGCCTCCAACTTGTCTTGGGCTGGCCTGATAGCTGTTGTACTTTCCCACAAGGTAAGTAAGGCTGCTACTTGCGTCCTGAGCGAGCGACTTGTATACTTTGGACACTTCGTTCTTATTTACAAAAGTAATTGCGTTATCGCCGTCTCTGACGCTTAGAATGTTGCCATTAGTGTCGTTAGCTATTCCACGAATTGTATTTCTTGTTTGTTTAGTATAGTAATGGTAAAGATACATCTCCCTTAAGATGCTTTCCTCTTCTAACTTAAGCCCATCAACTTGGCCATTAGATCCAGAAAAATTAGTATACAGAACATTGTTTAGCTTTCCGATACTGCTTTCTAACCAACCAGAAATAGAATCTACCGTTACTCCAGTAGAATCAAATTCATTAATGTAGATTGAATTAGCTAAATTTCCTATATTACCCATTTAGAATATTTTCTATCATTTGAGGCTTACGCTTATGCGAAGGTACTTTAAGTTCTTTGCACAGATTTTTTAGATCTGTTGAGCTTAAGCCCTTTAAATCTTCATAAGAGTACGAAACTTTTGGGGCTTCTAATACAGTCTCTTTTACTACTTTTTTGGCCGCCTTTTTGGCAACCCTTCTCTTTGGGGCAATAACTTCCTCAACTTCTTCTTTTCCGTTGACGAAAGTTAAGTTTTCTAAAATATCATCTGATTGATTTTGCATAAAATATATTACACTAAAAAGCCGTCAGAGTATACTACGACTGCTTTTGATATTCTTTTTTAATTATATCTATAATCCTCTCCCTTTCAAAACTTGGATTAAATCCTAGTCTCGCAGCAGTTGATTGAAGATCTGATAAGGTTTTAGATTTAAGCTTTTTTTCTAATTCTTCAATGTTTTCAGAATTTTCAAAAGCGCTACTTAGCGCACCTTTTTCCGCTTGTTTTGAAGCTGAAGTTCTAAAGCTACCATTCCTAGATAACCAGGAATAAAATGATTGCATTAATTCAGTCTTTTGGTCTTCTTCGGACGAGTATTGCCTAGCAGCTACTTTTTCTGCCATTACTGCCATTTGATCCCTACTCATAGATTCCAAGCGACGCTTAAATACACGTACGTCTGCAGTTTTATATGGGCTTACTACGTTTGTCCCATAAATTCTTTCCTGTTCTTCGATAAGGTCAACCTCATCTCTGACTTTACCATCAGCATACTCAAGATTTTGCAATATATCCCCCTTTTGCATCTCTTCGTTATTAACTTCGTCGTTTTCAACTGCGGTTGCAATATGCTCTTGAACCTTTTCCATATACTCTTTTGTTTTTTCTTCGTCTACGGGAATAGCATCAAGTAGTTCTTTTTTAATTTCTTTCGGTATTTCTTCCATATCAATATATTAAAACAAACATTAGAAAATTCCAAAAAAAAGGGCCACTCCGAAGAGTGACCCAGTTTTTAATATTGATTAAGGTTACGCTCCCATTACCAATGTACCAATCAAAGCACGATTGTCAAGAACGATACGACCTTCTTCGAGTGAACCGAAGTAGCCGATCTTGTTTTGACGGATGCTATATTGATCATCAGCAATCAGATTGAACTCACCACCGTTTTCGGAGTCAACTGCTACAGGGCGAACCAAAGATTCACGAGAGCGGTCGATACCAAGAACTAGTTCGTCATCACCAGCAGCTGCTTGGTTACCTGCGGCACCACCAGCTAGTGGAACGTTACCACTTTGTTCGCCGACAAAGATGTCGTTGAACTTACGTGAAGAACCACCAAGTCCAGAACCACCCATTTCATTAAGCTCAATAACATTGATGCCGTAGAATGTAGGTGCACCAGCAGCGCTATAAGCTTCCTCTGCAATTACATCAGCAGTTTGGATTCCATCAGCGGCTGTGCCACCTGCTGGAGAAGTCTTGGTGTTAATTGGGTTGTAAGCGATAGCACGAAGCTCTTCAACGATCTCAGGAGAACAGATGATATCAGTTACGCCACGACCTTGACGGACGTCAGGAGTTCCACCAACAAACGATGAGCTAATTCTTTTGGAACGAGTGATCATGCGATTGAGATCGGCAAGAACAAAACGCTTGATAGCGACTGCCTCTTCGATGTGAGCAACGCTATTGGTAGTTGCATTTGCAACAGCCTTCATGATAACGTTAGCGGAGATTGTGTTTTGCTTAAGAAGGATTTCTTGTGCTACACGAGTCATTGTCTTGGCGACAACATCCATACGGCTCTTAGCAGCATAACGACGATCAAAGCTCACAGCCGAATCAAGGCTGTATGTAGCGATCTTAAGCTCAGAAGATGTTGGAAGAACTTCCGAAGTAGGAAGACCACCAGCACGGCTTTGGCTATAAACTTGTACGTAGTCCTCATCAGAAACGTCGAAGTACAAATCCAAAGGAATCGATGGATTGTCATCAGCGTTGTACTGAAGAGTTGTAAAGAGGTTAGACAATGCAGGTGCATTGTTGATAACTTCTGCGAGAACGGGTCCGATGAACTCAGCAAGAGCTGTTTGCGCTTCGTAAGCAACGTCACGGTTGCGAGAAGCCATAGCTTTTACAAGTTCAACTTGTTCTGGAGTATTTTTTAAAGTAATTTTCATAGTAATAAATTCCTTTCGTATTATCCGATTTTAACTACGACGAATTCGCCAGCAAATTGGTCAGAGAGTCCGCCGTTTGTAGCAGCGCGTGAGCCAGTTCCGATAACAGTACCGAATGCAGCTGCATCTGTAGGAGCTACGCCAGTAATTTTTCCTTTACTAGCAGTGCCAGTTGCCATTTTAATGCCAGAACCAACGCCAAGTTTGTTAGTAAGAACTGATCCCTCAATAGCATTTGCAGAAAGAGTAAAGATACCCTTAGTTGCAACAGGAACGGTTTGTCCAGGAAGAACAGCTTGCAATTCTTCTTTTTTAGTTGTATTGTAAAGAAGCTTTTCGCCGTTTTCATCTGTTTGAGCAGTTTGGTTAAGCGTCAAGCCTAGAGGAAGTTCTCCAGAACCTGCAGCTGTAACTTCAAGCTGGTTAGTTGGATACATATCTCCGCCAACGAATGGATAGCTTGTTTTTCCAAGATAAGTATTAGTTCCATAAGAAATAATATCTTGATTAAAGTTTCCATCAGCGACTTTGACAAAAACGCCATTTGATCCTGCGCCATCACCTGTGGTGCTAGCAAGGACTTCGGCATTTGTAAGAGCATAGAGGTTTACAACGTCTTGCTCATCATATTGTCTGAATGGTAATAGTCTGAGTGCCATAATATTTTAAGTTAAATTTTGTTTAGTTTATTTTATCCTAGGATATTTTCGCGGCTAAAGGCGGCTGCGAACTTGTCCTTGAAAGTTTTTGATGAAGCTTGTACTTCATTATTGTTAGGAAGGGATTCTTCAGTTGCTTCTGCGTTTTTAAGAGCTTCTTCAACGTCAACTTCAACTTCTGCTTCTTCAGTAGTTTCTTCAGATGCTTCTGATTTGTTGAGGCGTTTTTCGATTTCTTTTTCAACGCGAGCTGCAATTGCTTCTTCTTGTTTTGCTTTAGCTTCTTTATTTTTTGATGCCCAGAATACAGCTAGTTCATCTTTGAAAGATGCGAAAGCTTCATCGGACTCATTGAGGCCTTTAATTTTTTCAGCAATAAATGAACTGTCACTTTCTTCAAGTTCATAAATAGAATCAACTTCTTCCATACGAGAATTAAAACGAGCAACAGCTTCTTCAGCAGCTTTTTCGCTTTCGAACTTCTCGATGCGCTCTTGAGCAGCTTTAAGTTCTTCTTTAATAGATTCCACAGAATTTTGAAGCTCTTCTCTCGCAGATGCGATTTCGGCCTTCTCTTGTTCCGCAGCTTCAAGAGAAGCTTTGTACTCATCATCTTTTTGTTTAATGGCGTCAGCGAATGTTGCTGTCATGCCAGCGATAGCCTCTTCAGAAAATTTCTTTTCAGTAAGAGAGGCTTTGATTTCTGATAGTAGAGTTTCTAAGTCCATAATTTTAGTATTGTTTACAGTATTTTTTAAATTTTGTGAAATTTTGTCATTAATTATTTTTAAATCTGAGGCTTGTGATTTATTTGAATTGTTATTTTTTTCCTGTTCTTTAAAATCGTCACTTATAACTCCTTGAACATTTGCGGCAGGTTTTAAAGTAAAACCAATACCCAATGGATAAACATTTCCAACTATTAGTCGATAAATTGGCGTACCGTCATCGGTAACCCCCTTGCCACCAAAAGCCCTCAACATACCCTTCATTTCCATTATTTGATCAGGGTCTGAAATAATTTCTGCATCTTTTAAATTTTTACTACCTACAGCAATTTTGTATTCGCTGAAACCAACTTCCCAACTTGCAGAAACGGTGTTGCGTGTTTTACTTTTTGGGTCAGTACTTCTTCTTAAAGTTTCAAAAAAATCTCTATCTACAGTTTTGTAAACAACTGCACCCAATGCTATATTGAATGGATCTTTTTTACTTTCATCAACATTGACAAGAATAGTGCTATCTGAATAATCGCTAAAACCAGCATTTACAATATGCCCTACAATTTTTTTCTTATCGTGTTCTACATTAGTCGGCTTATGTACAAACTGCTGTACAGAATCGATGGCAGTCTGAGTGCTCATCCCGTCGCCATTTTTATTAAATTCATTAACGACCGCAGCATTAAACGCTACCCCCATAAGGTCTACGTTTTTATCTAAATCTACAGAGGTGGGAATTAGAGATCTTAGATTGTCTATATTTGCATTTGAAATGTTTAGCCCGCCTATTTCTTCGCATGCGGTTACTTCAAAATCAAAAGTTGCTGTGTATTTATGCATCCTTCTTGGGATTTTCTACAACCTTTACTTCGTCTTGGGGAGAAACCTCCTTTTTCTTTTTGTCATCCTTTGAAAGCAACTTCGAGTAAGCGGCTTCCGCCTCCTCTGAAAGCTTACCTTCTTTTTTCATCTTCTCAAGGATAGCTTTTTGCAAAGCAGGTGGCAGCTTTTTTTGTTTTTCTGTAAGGCCGCCTTCACCAACTTCATTCATCATAGCTCTCATTTTGTCGTATTGCATTCCACAAGCCTTCATGGTTTCCTTTTCATCCATTTCGCTTGTGTCGGTAAGAGTCTTATCTTCCATTGCGCAGACGCTCATGTATGACTTATACATAGCCTCTTCGGTTTCGTTATATTTCTTGGCGATAGAAATCTCTATCTTGCCGTTTGAACGATCAATGCTTGCTTCTAGGGGGTTTTTAATTTCTTTCATTTGAGTGATATAAAATTGCTGATGGATAAATTTCTAGTTTATGAGATTCCGAAACAGTTAGAACACCTTCCAATGTACCTAGTTTTTCAATCTCACTAAAGTCGTTTACACAAGAAATAACTTTTTCTGTCCAATTTTCTTTTTCAGAAGCGCAAACAACCGATTCGCATAATTGGCTAATCATTTTTTCTTGACTTTCGTTCAAAGAATCAGTGTCTAATTTTTCTAACATTTTTTCCGTAGCGACTGAACTTAAAGCCTCTACTTCGTATACCATAGCTTGTATACCTTCTCTAGAAAATTGATCCTTAGATCCTTCTGGCCTTCCTGGCATACCATTTGTTGGTTTTGCCTTTGGCTCATCCACATCATCTTGAATCATAGGAACTCCGCCTACAACTGGATTGAAGTATCCCTTTTCTCTTTGGGAAACAAACTTTTCTTGAGCCTTTGCCAAATCTTCTGCCTGAGGAAATTTTCCAGTATGGAAAAGAGTCATTCCTTGCTCGGCAGAAAGAATACCAAGTTCCATGAGCCTTGTAGCGACTCTCATTAATTGAGTTTCGTCACGCAGGTCGATATCTTTAAACCTAACGGTAGGGGCCTGTCTAAAACCCAAGTCTTTAGATATGCGTTGAATCTCTGGTTGTAGAAAATCGTTTATAAAAGCTTCACGGGCTTCTTTTAATCTGTCTAAAAATACACGGGCTTTTATCTCAGCGCCACTATACTTATCATCATTAAGTATGATGTTTTGAAGTCCCTCTTTAATGTCTTGATTAATGACCTCATATTTTTGCATGCCGACAACCTTGTTTATGTCTGGTATAACAAAATCTGCTTTGGTTGTATAGTCCGATACGAGAACACGGCCGACGGACTCATTCTGGAAAAGCTTTTGCATAGCTCTAACATTGTTTGAATTTATTCCTCCCTTTTCTGGCTCAGCACCCATTGTAATCATGAGAATAACATTTTCTACGGTTCTCATGATTGCTTGATCCATTTTCTTCATTTCCATCTTGGCGTTGATGTCTTCTAGGACAGGATAACCAAATGGAACAGCAAAAGGCTCATAATCTTGCTTTTTGTAAAAACTATATGCTAGTCTTTCATTTTCTAAATTAATTTTAAGCCCGTCTTTGAAATAAGCGCCGTCTTTAATTAATTTTTGATCTTGTGGATCGAGGGCTTCAAATACGGCTTTATCATAATCATTCTTTGGATTAGCGAGCCTTTCCATATCGAATTCAGAAAGAACCTTAGCATAAGCGCCATCTTTCGTATTGAATACCGTGCTGCGCTTTGCCACTATCTCAAATGGATTTAAGACAATATATTTTAAGGGAAATTTATTTTCTCTAGGGGTATTTTCTACAACCTTAGAAAACTTCTTAAAATCATCTAAATCAAATTTTCCATCTAATCTATATAGAAAAATATTTCCACTCCTGTAATACTCCCTGAAATACTGATCCTTTAAGTCCCATAACTTAATTCGATCAAAAAGCTTCATAAAGAATTTTCTAGAAGTAGCATTTCCGCCTTCTAGGTAAACTTCAGCATTAGCAAACTCAGACATCATATCAATAGTGTTTCTAAAGATAGGCACATTTGCATAAGCTTTCTGGCAAAGTTCAATAGCTTCTCTTACATTTATTCCATCAGAAGAAATTTCGTAAGGAAGTAACCCAGCACGAATTTGACTAAATTTATTTTTTGGGGCTGTAACAGAAGACCTATTTATTCTGGTGCTCGTGCTACCATTGCCCGATCCAGATCTACTGTACGAAGCTAAGGAGGTATGATATGCTTCTCCAGCAGTGGCTGGCTCAACTGAATTTTCAACTTGTGACGCTTGTACTGTTAGTTTGTCAAACTTATTCCAGTAATCAGATTTTTTATTATATTTTCTTTTTGCCATATCTTATTATAAAGTTAATTACACTTTTAAAAGTGACTTTTGTAACTTTTTTAAATAAACATAGGAGTAAAACCTTGGTGGTTTTCCTTGGGTATATTCATCATATCATAGTATATGTTCATTCCCCAATTACCTAATATTAGAGCTGAGTAGGAATCCTTTCTTGGCTTATCTACACCTCTCTGTCTTTTTAGATTAGGGGGCAAATCAAAGTTTTGAGTGCCTCCAGCAGAACTAGAAACTTGAATTAAAGCGCACTCTGCTTTCGTTAAGTCTATCATATCTTTCTGGTGTTCTATGAATTCAATCATTTTGGCTCCAACATTTTTCTCCTCTTCGTATTTTGAAAATTTTAAATCTTTAATTGGTATTTTTTTAGATCTCTGCAAAGAGTAGTTGTCGTCCATTGCGGTAGCTGCAAAGTGTATCCTTTTCCTATCAAAAGCTGTTTGCAACATTTCATTTGCGTTTCTAATCCAAACAGATAAGGGTTTTCTTAAATGGCATATTACATTATTTTTTAAGTTGTATTCTCCCCTGGCTTGTTTTAAATCCTTTACATAGTCGTGAGGGTTGTTAAAAGTTCCCTCAAACATTCCTATGTTTAATTTTTCTCTTTTAAACGTTTCGCTTTCATTACAGGAATTAATGAATTGCACTCCACCATTGTAGTCTCCCACAACCATAATAATATTAAAATGATCTAATATATACTTAAAGTAATTTATATGCTTCTTTAGATTAGTTCCAGGTAAAGCGTAGCTATGTACTAGCACACCCTTTTTTTGTTCGGGCATTAATTTTATTACCTGTATAGCAAAATCGTCAGATGCTTCAGATTCAGACCAAGATGGGTCAAAAGCTAAAATATATTCAGCCCCTTCTTCTCCAGCAATTTCTACAGCTGGGGATTCTCCATCTTCTATCGTACAATCGGCCATTTTACTTATTTTAAAATATCCAGCGCTGTCATCCGTAAACTGAGCATTAAATTCTCGATCAATTTGAGACTGACTCATTGTGCCCTTTGCTTGAGAAATTAAATTTTCATCATACAACGCCTTTGGGGCGCAATCGTAGCTGAACTGCATTACACATCTTCTGCCTTGGTTTTTTGCCCCAGGGTTAAAGATCATATTTTCATAGGCTTGATACATTTTGTAGAGATACTCGAACTTATAAGACGCCGAAGACAGTCCAATCATTTTATTAGATGGCCACTCCGTCCTCTCGCCTTCTGTCATCTTGCCAGCACTAATCATTGCATCTTCTGCTTCTTTAATTTTTTGTCTTTCTGTTGGGTTTTCTACAACAGCCAGGAACGGCATAATAACTTCATTTAATACTTTCTCTGGCATAAGCAGAAGCTCATCAACAATAATGCGCTGGAAACGGAAACCACGAAGCTTTTCTCCATCACCAAGTGGTAAAGCTGTGATACGACTCTTGCCAATCTGCATGGACCATTCATCGTTTGATTTGCTTACCTTACCAATACACTGCTGAAACAACTGAGCTTTGGGATCTTGCGATATATCCTCTATCTTACGAAATATCATCTTAGACTGTCTAAATGATTTGGATATAATACCAATATGTACGCCTTGATTCATCATTGCATCCAACAAAGCAAAAATACCAGTAGAGAATGATTTTGACATACCACGAGACCAGATACCCAAAAAGTAATCGTTCTCCATCATAGCTTTGACAGCCATATGTTGAAACGGAAATAGCTCAATACCAGTAAGTAGCTCTGTAGTGAAGGTCACATTTTCCTTCATAAATTTATACAGCCAAATTTTAGCCTTTGTATCTTCAAGATACCCATCAAGCTCCATTATCTGTTCATTTATTGGCTCTCTATTTAAAGATTTCTGATTTCCCTTTTCCCAACTCATCTTTCCTCCTTGTCTAAAAAATATTGCACATCCACGTTCCAAAGTTTCTTACCTAAGTATAGTAATTTTGGAATTAGCTCTTCGCTATGTTTTCTGCTGTCCGTAAATATAAATTGACAATTACCAGCAAATTCATGTTGAACTGAAATTAAATTAGAGAATACCCAGCCCAGTTTCGGAGCCCTTCTCCCTTTCGTAAACACAGCTTCTTTTTCTATTGCTTCAAGAGATTTCTCTACAACAATATACATATAGCTATCTAACTCAACACATCTTTCCATCTCTCTTCTAAATCTATCTACTTGTCCGCCAAAGGTTGATAAGAAATCGCCAGCGCTTTTTCTATCTACAAATGTGTTAGTAAAATCATCCCCACCTAAAGTGTAATCTCCAAAGTCTAACTTTAAAATTGTAGATTTATTAAACTCTAATGGTTGCTGCTCTCTGGTGTCAATTAGGACTTCAACTCCCACATCGTTCACAAATTCCTTTGGCATGCCCTTGTAGAATATAGGCTTTACTCCCATGGCCTCACAAGCATTGGTGTATGTACCGAAGTGTTTTTTATAAACATCTAGGTCTGGCAATTGTCGTTTGATAAGCTCTAAATGAAAAGGGGCGTTCTTATATTTTTTTCTTTCAATTCTTTTTTTGCCCAACTCAATAATGTAATCCTTTACATCGTTATCTGGGGCGGACTCACACCACTTAATCAACTGCGAACGATTAATGAAATCATTTGCAAAGTATTCGTCTTTCTTTTTGAAGGGTAATGGGTTGCCGTTAAGTTTGTTAAATCTGGGATAGTGTTTTACATAGTAATCCGCCACATACATTTTATGTGCCTTAAGGTGTGCGTGGAGAGCTTTTTCTGTTTCAAACTCAGCCCCACATTCTTTACATTTATAAGACATCTTCAATGCCGATACCAAGAACACGAGCCTTCCAAGCGGCCATACCCTCTAACCTTTGAGCTTCTTCTTTTATTACTTGTTTTTGCATTTCTGCAATCCGAACCATGTTTTTTCTTTCTTCTTCTTCTTGAAAAAGCTGGACAATAGATAAAAACGATGCATTTTCTTTTTGCCTGTTAGCTAAACGTGCCCCACGATCACCCTGAAGTTTCTTTGTTAGGTTTTCTATGCGAGTTTCGCACTGATGATATTCAGAGCTTTTTGCTTTAATTATTTCAGCAAGACGAACAGTCATTTCGTCTTGATCGTCTGCGCTCTCAAACATATCGTTCAGCTTCTGCAGATGACCAGTTATCAATTCAAGATTAATAATTTCTTTTGCCACGTTCATGTAAAGATTAAGCTCGTCTGCAGTTAGATCTGGCTTATCCCAAGTAAGTCTAATAAATTCTTGCTCAAATAATTCTTTATCCCTAAATGCTGTATAATTATTTACGATAGCTACAAATCTTGAGTTCGATAAATTAATTCTTAATTTGTCACAACAAGTGCGCTGATTTCTCGACATTTTATTTTCTTCTAAGCCGTATCCAGTTGAGTCATTAATTTTTTTGATTATTCTAGAAGTAGCTTGCGGCGAGGCGTAAGTCGATGAGGGTTGACCTTCTATTACTTCTTTTTCTTGTCCTAATACCTCATTCACAGCTCTCCACTCATTACTGAGACGTTTGACCTCTTTGTTAAAAAGAACGTCTGCAATCTGCGATGTATTGAAGCCCTCCCCTTCCATCTCTTCAATTTTTTCAATCTGCTCTTCAGAAAGTTCTACATCGTCCGACTTTGCACGCTTTGTAGTTTGAGCTCGCAAACCATTTTCTGCTAAAAATTTACTAACAGCTCTGCCCTCTTTCGATCTTCCATCTAGAGATTCATCTTCAAAAACTTTTTTTGTTATGTTGATGATATTAGGATCATCTTGAAACATCTGTAGGGCAAATTCTTTTTGTGCGTCTGTTAAGGTGATCATATGATATCCTTCTCTTTTATGATTTCCTTAGCCTTTTCTTGAAAAATCTTTTTTAAGTTTTTAATTTGTTTATAACCTGCAGATCGTTTCTTTTCGCTTGTTTTAAACCCTAGGTAATTAGCAACTTGTTCTTCTGTTTTATTTTGGACGAACAACATTTTAAATGCAACATACTGCCTACTGTTTAAATGAACCTTCATCTCAGATCCTAATTTTCGGGTCGCTAGCTCTAGATCTAAAAATGTATCCTTTCTTTCGCATATCTCATTAATGTGATGCTCCATTGTGACGGCAAGTTTTATATCATACGCAGACTTTTTACTATTACGCCACTTTGTGCAAATTGGGCAGGTCAATGGATCGTGGTCTTCTTTGTGTTGATCTGGGCAGGGATTTACATAATTACCGTAGTGGTTTCTTAATAAATTTTTAAATTGATTAGACACTACCCTACTAAGCCACGGCTCTATAGGTTTTTCCTGATCCCATAAATGCCACTTCTTATAAATGTGCGTCATGATGACTTGTTTAATGTCATCGTAATCAATGTATGTAACTGCGTCTAGATGCCATTTGGAACGTTTTCTTTCTAGAGCAGCTTCAATTTCTTTTAGCTTATCTTCGAATGAATACATTACAAATTATCAATATCTCTTACAGTCCTTTTTTTTGCTTCGGGCGCCCTTATGCCAGCTAGAGACCCCATTGTTTGTTGACAATTGTTTCCAAAATCTTCAATCTCGTATTCAAGTTTTGAAACATACGGAACTGATTGTGCATCCGTTTCATCTTCCCCCAAAACCTCAATTTTTTTAGAAACCCTTTTGGGTTGGGAAGCCTCGTTTACACTAGCAATTCCCATCGGTGTTCCGCAGTCAGAACAAAACTTAGGTGGGCTGAATTTATATTCAACCTTCTTTCCACAATCTGTACAAAATTTAATAGCCATAAATTATAATAAATTTATTTTAAATTTTCTCTAGCTTAGATACAATAAATTTTACTATTTTACTCCTTTTTATATCATCAGAGGTAAACTCTTTACACACAACTCCGTTATTTTTTGATTCTTCGTCATTAAAAATATCAAATACTTTAGAAAAACCACTGTTTCCTATATCGCTTTGCATCTGGTCACCGCAAATAATAATCTTAGAGCCTTCTCCAATTCTGGTTAATGTTGTTAGCAGTTCGTTGTATGAAAAATTTTGCGCTTCGTCTATTATTACAACTGAGTCTTCCCAGTTAGAACCTCTAATATAATTGACAGGTATACAGTCAAACAAACCTTTTTCACGTAGAATCTTTATATCTACAGTATTTATTATTTCGTCCAGCTTGTCATAAAATGGGGTAGCAAATACAGAAAACTTTTCGTTTAGGTCCCCTGGCAAAGACCCCATACTTCTTTGGGCGCTTTCAGCTATGCTTCTAATATAAAGAATTTCTCTCTCTAAACCAGAATCAACTAACATCTGAAGAGCAGAGTATGTAGCCATGTATGTTTTGGCCGTGCCAGCTGGCCCCGATAGAAATAGGAGTTTTGTTTCGGTATCTAAAGCTGTTTTTAAAAAATCTACTTGATTGTCTGTAAATTTAAATTTACGCTCCCTGAATTTTATTTTGTGATTCAGTTGCTTGAATTCTATGTTTGTCATTAACTAAACTTTTTTACCGCCCATGCATGTATTCTAGGTCTTGCCTTAGGCATTGCGTTATAAAAGAAAAAAGAGTCTGGTAAAGGGTGCGCATTGGTACCGTTGTTAAATGCTAATCCAGTAATTTCATTTGGTGCGGAGTTGCTAGCGTCAGTATGGGTAGCTTGTGTCTCAGTTGTATCTGCGCCATTCATCAAGAATTTTAAACTGTCCATGGAGACGTTCGCTATCTTACTAGTAGCATGCGAGACGCTGGTTTTATTATCTGAAGTGTGCATCGTCATTGATATTTTTTGACTAGCCGAACCCTTATCATGAACTTCAAATGTCATTCCAACGTATGCACAAAATCCCCTACCTGTTTCGAGCACACTGCCACTGTTAGATGGGGATGATACAACTGAGCCATCTTGTTTGTATATGGTGGGTATATTCCCGTTATCGTCTTGTATAAGCCCTGTGGAAAGCGTCGACGTGCCGAATGTTGAGGTGGCAAGAGCGTTGCTGTCAGCGAACCCGTCAAAAAAGCTCTGATTGGTATCAAGTATACGTAACGTATTATAATCAGTATAAACGTTGTTTTGAACATAAACTGCATGGGACTTGTGCCCAACAAATCCTTGATTTACTACGTCTAAAGGCAAAGATTTTGTATTTGCGTTTCTGACTAAACCTATCCAGTTGAACGTGTCATTTGTGGTTCCTCCAGCGTCTTCATACCCGTTATCAGCTTCCGTGCCACCATTTAATGAAGCCCCGCTAACGAAACTTAAATACATCCCGAATTTAATTTTGTTCCATTTGTCGCCAAAACTAAAGGGGACTTGATAGGCATAATTACCGTCTATCTTTAAACAGTTGTCGCCAGTTCCAAAACCATTGTCAGCTATTTGCTTTCTAAATATTGTTCCTCCAGACATATTGTTGTTTACACTTTTTTTTAGGTTAGTGAGAATAAACCAGTGGTTCCTTCATCTTGTGAATTAAAATCTTGAAAGTCGGGGAATTTATCACCTATGTCTTCTGATATCCCAAAGTTGCCAGTACTTCCAGAATTAAAGTCTTCAGTATCAAACACTATCGCCTGAGCAAATGAATGCATGTTTCCTGTGGCTGGGCCAGATAATCCAGTTGCGTAGCTATTGAAATTCTCTGTATCTGTAAACGAACCAGGTAAGAAGTGGAAGTATCCAAGATCGAAAATGCCAGTTGTACGAGAATTGAAATCCTCCGTTTGCAGAGATACTGGATCTATAGTTTGAAGTGTTGGGAATTTTGGCGCTACTGGGGCGCTGTCAGCGAGTAAAGAGTATCCATTGTATTTCAGGGCCAATTGTATCGTGTCTTTTGGCTTGATTGATATGCTTTGCGAGGATAAGCTCGCATTTGGTACGGAATAAGAATTTAAGACGCTTAGATCTTTATCAGAGAAACTGAAAGAAATATTTCTGTTAAAAGACTCAGTATTCACAAGACCTGTCATATTTTCGAACTCTTGCTCTATAATTTCCAAGTTAGCAGCACACCCATATTTAATTGGGGTTATGATTTTAGCCGAAGAAGATTTTAGAGATTCTATCTCATATGTTGGCCTAACATCAAATTCCACATCATAACTGAAATCAGTTACTGCGGAGTTGGTATCATCCATATTTAAAGAGATAGCTCCAACATCTAAATCTTTAATTACGTAATCTCCAGAAGCATCATTTTTTCTGATTGTTGTGGTTGGCTTTAAGTCTCCATAAATTTGTAAGTCTATTGAAATTTTTGGTATTTCTTTTGCGTTGACCGAAACGGAGTATTTTGTTATTACAGCATCATTAAAGTCTAAAGCTTTATCTCCGAAAATGAATTGACCAGATAAGTTAGTGACTCCAGTTAATTCCTGCAAGAAATCTCTGTTCGTATATATCTTAGATATGGAGCACCTTGCAGTTTGGGGTTTATTGATTTTTCTATTGATTCCCCTGTTGGACAATAGCAATATAGCCTCTTCATTAACCTGATAGTCAAAAGACACATTAGTCACTGAATCCAGCAAGGTATTTTGCAAAATAATAAAAGTTTCCTCTGACCCTTCAAACATATTGTATTTTACACTTTTTCCCTTTAAAATTTTTTTTTCTTTTTTTTAAATTTTATGTGTAACACCTTTAACACTACTCTGCTTAGTAGCGGTAGCGTGTTTTCTCGTTCGAAGGCAAATATACTTTAGCCCCAATTTCCCGTAAAAAGGATTTTGGGGCTTTTTTTTGTGTAAATAAATTACATGGCAACAGTAAAAATTT
>CAACVD010000336.1_pt1 | contig 22608 bp, 28 predicted proteins | sample 2381771 | NCBI WGS metagenome assembly CAACVD01 (sample SAMEA5211965, study PRJEB30684) | marine metagenome | biome: Marine; feature: Epipelagic; material: Water | collected 2015-10-15 | depth 15 m
ACCCCACAAGCTCTTTTCTTTTTCTTTGGTTGTGGTGGTGCTGGAGCTGGAGCTGGTTCAGGTTCTTCCTTTACAACTGGTAAAGGTTCCTTTTTAGGTTTAGGTTTAGATTTTTCTGCAAGTTGAGATTTTAAGGATTTTATTTCATTTTCATAATCCTCATTAGATCTACCTTTTGGCTTCGACGGAGGTGTTGGTTCTGGCGAAGGTGGTGGGGTTGCTTCTTTTACTGGTTGCTTTTTAGGTTTTTTCTTTTCTTCAAATTCTTGTATCTTTTTATCTTCTTCTTTTCTTTTCTCTTCTTTTTCTATTTCTTTTAGTTTCTTTTTTCTTTGTCTATTTGCTAAAGCTTTTTCTCTACCTTTCTTGAGGTTCTCAATAGCTTTAGCTCGTTGTTCTTCAGTCATAACTCTTTTCTTTCTGGGTTTTTTAGCTGGTAATTTACTAGGTTCATCTTTTACTTCAGCTTTTGGTAATTCGTCCTCACTAGGATTTTCAAATATCTCTTCCTTCTTTTTGGGCATATATATATAATGTATATTTTATTTTTGTGGATTATTCGTAGATAATTGGTGTTCGTTCATACAAGGGTTTCTTAATACTATATATGGCGTATTTATTCCATTTCTTCATATTATGATCTGCACCAAGCTTAATCATTTTATATACGCTTGACTTTGGAATATTTAATTGTTCTTTTAAGTTATTGTATTCAAAAAAGTAGTAGTTTTTATCAGCTTCCTTATCATAAACTTGAAAGTGATAGGTCGAAACATTATGTCCTCTAGGCATGATTATTTATATATATAACTCGTCATTTGTTTAAGTCTAGAAAAAAATATATATTTAGACAAATGAGATTTAACGAACATTATTAATAAAGTTGAATAAATTTGTATTGATTCCCATTAGAATCTTTCAAATTACCACAAAAAAATTTAACACCAATACCCTTTTTACCTTTGTAAAGTGGTGAGTATTTTTTAATTATTTTAATTAATTTTTCTTCTTTATGCATAACTCTTGATAATTGTTTTAGCAGTTTAGTTCTATATTTACAAAAATTTTGACTTTCAATAAATTTATCTATATATTTTTCATTAAAATCCATGTATAGATTCTGTTGAGCTTCCATATATCCTTTATCTTCATTACATTTAACAAACTGCATATTTTCAAGTATAAATTGTTGATGATCTTCAAAGCTTCCATTTATGACCTTTTCAGTTAAATAATTATCTTCTTTAAGCCATTCAGCTGGTGGTTGATAGATAGGATTTGAGTTGAGTTCCTCGATTGGGATAAAATCTGCTGTAGAAATCATAGTCATTTGATACTTATTAGTCTAAATATCTCTTCAAGTAGTTATAAATATATACATTTATGGACAAATGATTTTCTTAAATCCACAAATCCAGAAAATGGTGCCCAAAAAAAAATCCCAACACATAATTATAATTTGGGCAAGCAGGATTGAGCAATAATTATTGGTTGGGTTTTGGTTTTGGGCACCATTTTTATTGTGCTATTTTATACATTAATAAATAGAATAAATATACACAATTTGATTATATATATTCAAAATATTTTCTTGCATGAATTTATAATGAGAGATATATTTAATTCACATCCAGTTGCAGTTTTAAAAAAGGAGATTTCTAAAAGTAACATTAAAGGATATAGTAAAATGAAAAAAGCTCAAGTAGTAGATCTTATGATGAAAAATAAAGAAAAGTTCAGCTACATTAAAATGGCTGAAAAAAAAGAAAAGAAAAAGAAACCATTTATGACAGCTACTAAATCTTCAGGTGAAGTAGTCGAATTAAAAGAAAGAAAGAAGAAAAAAAAAGAAGAACCTAAAAAGAAAGAAGAACCTAAAAAGAAACCTAAAACACTTAAGGTTGTAGAACCACAAAAAAAAAGACTTGAAAAGGCATTACAACTATGGGATAAAAACAAATCAAAAAATATTGACCCAAAGACTGGAAAACCAACTTCAGCTTATGAAAGATTAAGAACAAAAATGGTTGAAGCTAAAGGAATTGCACAGTTAAAAAGAAAAATAGACCAGTTTAGTCAAGTTATTAAAGTAAAAATTTAAATAAAATCTAAATCTTCAATATCACTATCAAAGTCATATTCTTCAAGCTCTTCACCTTCATCTTCACCTAGATCATAATCACGCTCCAAAATATGGAGTATATCTTCTTTGTTAAACTGATAAGTCCATACTCGACCACGACCTTTTACTACTACCCTCTCTTTTATAAAGTTCATATCTAATAACATATCATTAGTAGTCTTTTTACTAAATCTTTCTTCTTTATAAAATTTTGCATACCATAATTGATAATTACTCATAAGTGCTTGAACTGGAACAACAAATCTATCTTTATCTTTTTTACTTGGTTTCATAGGAATAACAGGTTCTTCTTGAGTTAATAATTCAAATAGATATTTAGTAAGTGGTGGAGTATTACTATCTTTCATATTTTTATAAGCTTGAGTGATTGGTCTTTGTCGTTTTAGATCTAATTGTGAAATATCCCTTTCCATGAAATAACTATAAAGATAATCAATATAAACTGGATTTTTAAGATTATCAAATAATGGATTATAATAGTCATTTCGTTTTTCTGGTGGTAATAAATCACCACCTTTAAAACAAACAAACCTTCTATCGTCTGGTGGAATTTCAATTGGATTTAAATTATTAGAAAATACAATAGGTCTAATTGAATTTTTAATAGTAAATTGTTTTATATTTTTTTCATTAATATTTAGTTTTTGAGCCGTGATAAAATCCTTAAATCTTTCCTTATGTGCAAAGCCTTCACGACCTTGAAGTTCATTAAACTGAACCAAAGTTTTACCTCTTACAGCTGGATTAAATTGTCCAAAAATATCTCGTGTAATATCACTAGTTCTAAAAATATATTCTTCACCCAGCATTTTTTCAATATAATGTATCATAAGGTCCTTCCCAAGCCCCTGTTTTGATTTAAAAATTAATGCTACTTCTGGAAGCTTCTGTGGGTTCTGGATCATATCTGCAATATAATCAAGAAGATAATTAGTAGCTTCTTCTTCATGACCACAAAGCAAATCAAGGTGAGTAATGAACCTGTCAATAACAGACCTAGCTTCGTCATTATCAATATTTAAAATACGACTTTGAAATCCTTTAAAAATATTATAAATATCTGGAGGACATATTTTAAATTTACCTTCTGGGACAAAATCAATCTTTAACATAGTTCTTCTATCTGCGTCGTCAAGCCAAGTTTTAATAAACTTCTTATTAACCATAACTTCATAAGGTTTTCCTTCTTTATCCCATTGTATTTCTGTGTCTTGATAATAAAGATTTCTATAAAGTTCTGTAAGCTGTGCTTGTGTGTAACATTCATGCCTTAAGACCTTTCTTTTTTTATTATCATAAGAATAATAATCATAATATTCTTTTACATACATAATAGGTGTTTGAATAACTGCGTGTGTTTGCTCACCTGTATTTTCAAAAATACCTTTAAGGTCTTCATAAGTTATATATTCATGTCCATATAATTTATCTGGTTCTTCGTCTTCGTCGTCACTCAAAAGGTCTTCGTCTTCACATACTTCAATATTAAGTGTCTTATGAGGTTTATGTGTCCAAGTAATACCATATTCTTCTGTAATCTGGTTTAGTTGGTCGAGTGTTTGTTCAATCTCACTACCGCCATTATCAACATTTAACATAAATAAGCCGTCATAAAAAGGAACACCTACATAGCCTTCAAATTCTTGGGCTACTTGTTGTAATAATTCATTTTCAATAATACCAAGAACTCTACTTAAGAATGAACCTTTTTTATTTGTAGTTTTAATAAGGTTTTTATCTACTTGTTGCAAAAGTTCATTTTCAGTATCTTCCCAAAGTGCATTTTGAATAGCACCAAACTCTTTACTAATTTTTTTTAGAAATTTATTATTTCCAGTATATCTTGTATCTTTATTCATTTGTGAAATTACAGCTAATTTGTTGGTATTAAATCCTTTCAATAATTTATCACGATTATTGACATACATTTCTAAATATTTAACTTGAACTTCTGGAAAATAATTATTACAAAACCAAAGTAAAAGGGTTGGAAAACAATTCTTCATATCAAAATCATTATAAATGCCTCCACATAGAAAACCTCTTACTTTTGATTGAAGGCTTTGAATACCAAAATGATTAACATAAATCCTTCCAGCTTGAACCTCTTCCATGCCTTTTTGATATTTATAAGTTTGTGTAATAGAACCTCCCTTTGAAATAGATAAACGGAGATATTTTTTCAAGTTCTTAATATAAATATTCATTTCAGCGTCAGTCTTTTTCTTACCAAGTTTATCTGGTTCAGTAGGATCATACACAGCTCTAATAAATTCTGCTTTTGAAAGCCGAAGTAAAGCTTTTGCATGAGGAATTGAAATCCGTTCAGTAAATTCCAGTTTGTAATCGTTGGTCGTCATTTGTCTATACTCATTTATGCTCATATATTTTTAAGTATTTTTTTAAATATATATTTTGAACGAATAAACTTAAAAGTCTAATTTTAACCACTCCATAAAAATTTAATACTATAATAGTTTGGTGAATTTTTATCTTTATAAGTTAGTTCTCCAGCTTTATTTTTTATACCTTTTGCTCTTTTCAAATATCTTTCTCTTCTTTCTGTATCAAAATGATTTAGATTTTTATATAATCCTAAAGGGGTTGTATCTTTAAAATGTTTATATCTTTTATCCCCAAAATGGATAGTTTTTAATCTATTACCTTTTCCTTTTACAAGAACCATATATTTCTTATGTTTTCTTGTTGATTTTTTTATTTGATACAATTCTTCCATATTATAATATTATCATATATTATAAAATGGATTATAACGATTTAGTTAGTGAATTAAAAAGCTCACAAGTTCAGGATTATCAGCCAGATCCAGTTTTAACTGAAAAGGTTAATGACTATGCAGTTTTCGGTAAAAATTTTTTGGGAGCTACTGGAGGTATGCTTGAAGGTGAAGCTATTAAGAAAACTTTTAAGCAATTATCTAAACAAGGTAGTGAAGGTCTTTTAAAACAATTAGATTTAAGTGATGAGGACATGGAAGAACTTATTGGTAAAATTTCATCTGGTGATACTGAAGGTGTAGCTAAAATGGTTGCTGAAAGGGGAATAAATGTAGCAAGGAATAAGCTTGGTTCATTCGTTCGAGATACTAAAGGATCAGCTAAAAAATTATATCAAAGTCTAAAAGCGAAAGCAACTGGAAGAACTGAACCAACACAAGATACAGGAGAACCAGCTAGTGCAAGTGAAGTAGCACGAAATCCAGATATTGCTGAAACATCATTTCCAACTATAGAACCAGAAAGTCAAATCCCTGAAGGAGCAGGTGAGGTTGCACAAAATGTAAATGAACAAGTTTTACAAGGGGGTAGAGCATTAACTGAAGAACAAGCTTCACAATTTACTCAAGACCCTTCACCTTTAGCACAAGATACAAACCCACAAACTCAATTAACTGATAATGCTCAAATGCAAAGTGACACTATGAAAGCTTCTGGTAGTCAAAGACAAGCTGACGCTGAAGTTGATAAACCAGCTGACGACGATTTAGCGGATATTGGTGGCGGAGGGGATGCTGGAGCTGACGCTTCTTCAATTGGATCTAAAGTAACTAAAGGTCTTGACGAATTAACTGCTGATAGTGAGGCATTTGACGAAAGCCCTATAGGTATTGGTGTTACAGCTTTATTAGGTGTTGCTTCTTTAGTATCTGGAATATTTATTAAAACTCATAAAGATGCATTTACTAGACCACCACTTCCACACCAAATGGCTACTTCATATGCAGTTGAAAAGGGTATTTTTTAAAAAAAAAGTATTTTAATAATATATAATGGATATTCCAACTAATGTATTGGATAAAAATTTATATAAAAAAGCAAAAAGAAAAGCAGTTGAAAAATTTGGTGAAAAGTCTAGTGCCTATAGAAGTATGTATATTGTAAGTCAGTATAAAAAAATGGGTGGTAGATATTCAGGATCTAAAAAAGAAGCTAAAAAAAGAGGTGTAAGTCGTTGGCTAGAAGAAGGGTGGATACAGGTTGTCCCCTTTTTAGAAAATGGGACTAGAGTTCCTTGTGGTTCAGGAGATAATACCAAATCTTGCAGACCAACTAAAAAAAAAGATTCTTCAACTCCTATTACTATACAAGAGCTTATTAAAATTCATGGAAAGAAAAAACTTCTTGAGTTGGCTAAAAAAAAAAGAGCTAATATGGATAGAAGAATCAATTGGAAACTCGGTAAGATCTATTAAATACATTTATAGTAAGTTAATAAAAAAAATTTAATATCTATGCTTATTTTATATGGATTTAGAGAAACTTATTAAGGATAAAAGAGAGATAAAAGAAAATTCTTTGAAGAGCTATATTATCATATTAAGAAAACTGAATGATAATAAAGATATTCTTGATTTAGGTTATTTAAAAGACACAAAGAAGATTGAAGGCATGATTAGAGAAAAAGCCTTAACTACACAAAGAAATTATTTAGGAGCAATCCTTGTAGTTCTATCAGCATATAATAAGGCTGAATTTGACCCAGCTTTGCAATTTTATAGAGATATGCTCGACGAACTTAATGAAGAATACCAAAATATGTTGAAATCACACGAAAAAGATCCTAAACAATCCAAAAACTGGACTACACTTGATAATTTAAAAAAAGCTATGAATAAATTAAAACGAGATATTGAAGATAGAGGTATTACTAAAAAAGATACATTAACTAATAAAGAACTAATGCTTTTGCAAAAATATGTTGTAGCTTCTCTCTATCTTCTTCAGCCACCAATCCGTTTAGATTTTTCTATGGATATTGTCAATAAAAGAAGTGATATTGAAGAAGGTAAAAATTATTTATTAAATCAAGGTAGAAATAAAAAGAAATTCATATTTAGTGAATACAAAACTTCAAAATCTTATGATACAAAAGAAGTAGATTTAAATTCAAAACTTAATAAAGTTATGAATATTTGGTTAAAGTATAATAAAACTGGATTTTTATTATTAAATAATAGAGGTGGTAAGCTTTCGTCAAATGGACTTGGAAAACTTATACCAAAAGTATTTGAATCTACTAATAAACATATTACATTAAACTTGATTAGACATATTTATATTAGTGAAAATGTTGATCTAAATGCAATAAATAAAGCTAAAAAATTAGCAGAAGATATGTTACATTCGAGTTCAACTCAAGTTGATTATATAAAAACTGATTAATTTATTGATTATTTTTAATGGATATTAAATTTATATTTGCAGAATTACAAGAAGTAATAGAGAAGCTAAAATTAAAAGTGATTTATTATGAAACTGAAAATAAAAATTTAAGAATTAAAATTAAGGAGCTAAAAGATTATATTCGTAAAATGTGATAAATATAATAAAGACTTGAATATCCTATAATCGCTGTTCCCCATCCAGCTTTTAGCTGAATTATCATATTTTATATAAAAATAATATTCTATCTTTATATAAAAATGCCCTATCACGGAAGCTCACACGGATCTAATGATATGAAAGAAAAAATGAAAAAAGTTAGAATGGCTAAAAAGTCAGCACCCCCTAAAAAGAAAATGAGTGAAATGAAAATGCCTAAACCACTTATGAAACCAAGAAAGGAATTATCTAAAGCACAAAAAGACCTTTTAAAAGAAATAAAACCAAATCATTCCCCAGCTCATGTGAGTGAAATGCGAAAGCTTATGAAAAAAGGTTACTGTTTTCAACAAGCTCACGGTCTTGCTATGAAATTAGTAGGTAAATAAATGCGTCACCTTTTTTTATATTTTTAATTTGATATTTATATATGTATGATATAATCTATGCCGACCCCCCTTGGTCCTATGGGGCTACTAAAAATAATGTCCCTTCAAGATCTAAAGAAGGTCAGCCTTATAAAAGTATGAGAATGATAGATATATTTGATTTTAAAATTCCACCAACTAATAAAGATGCTATACTATTTTTATGGGCAACCTCACCCTTATTACCAGAGGCTATTTATTGTATGAAAAGTTGGGGATTTGAATATAAAAATGTAGCTTTTACTTGGATAAAAAAAAATAAAAAATCTGGAACTAATTTTTGGGGCATGGGAAGTTGGACTAGGTCCAATCCTGAATATTGTCTATTAGGAACAAAAGGTAATCCAAAAAAAAATAGTTCTTCGGTGCATTCTGTTATTGAAAGTGTTATAGAAGAACATTCAAAAAAGCCAGATATTGTAAGAGATAAAATAGTTGAACTTTGTGGAACTGATAAAAAAAAAATAGAATTATTTAGTAGGAAAACTGTTGAAGGTTGGGATTGTTTAGGTAATGAAACAGAAAAATTTAATTAATTATTACTATTTCTTTTTCTTTTTATTTTTTCTATTAAAACGCTTCTTCTTTCCTTTAACAAAAAATACTTGTTTCTCTGTTAAAGGTTTCTTTTCTTTCTCTTTACTTTCAGCTTTGTTAAGGTCTTTTACAAATTGCTCCATATCAAAATTATTATACATTATATATATATGTATTTTTTTTTATTTATTATTATTATAATAATGAGTTGTTATTTATGCAGAACCGAGCCAAGATCTAAATACATGGGTTACTATTGTGATAAATGTAAAAAGATACAAGATACAATAGCTATATATGGTGATAGAGTTTATGAAGTTGTCGAGAATGTATTAATGAGAACTCCAGATAAACAAGAACATAAAATTAAAGAAGAGATTAAGAAAGAGATTGAAGTTAAAGAACATAACTTAAGGTCTGGTAAAAAGAAAGGACATATAAAAAGGGGTAAAGAGAAAAGTGACACAGAAGAATAAAAATGGTGCCCAAAACCAAAACCCAACCAATAATTATTGTCCTAATGCTTCTGGTCAAAATATAATTATGCGAACCATTTTCGTTTTGGACGCCATTTTTTAATAGTAATTTATTTTATTAAATGTCTATATTTATTGAAGGAGATATACATAATGTTATAAAAACAATAGAAACTGATAGTATTGATTTTATTTATACTTCCCCTCCATTTGGAACTACAAAAGCCGAATGGGATAAAGGATTAGATTGGGCAACGCTGTTTCCAGAGATGTGGAGAGTATTAAAACCAAATGGGGTGATATGCCTATATGCTTCAATACCCTTTACATATACACTATTAAAATACGAAACACCTAAATACCATTATAGTTGGTGCAAAAATAACTCTACTGGATTTCTATCAGCTAAATTTCAACCTCTTCGAAACATGGAGGAAATATTTATTTATTATAAAAAAAGAGGCACTTATAATCCCCAAATGGAAGGAACAAAAAAATATAAAAAAAGGTGTGTAAAATATGGTTCAGCTGAAAATAGCTATTGGAATGGAGAAAATCATGTTTATGAAATGCATGGTAATAAAAGAATTAATGAAAAGGAAGAAGGAGGACATGTTGGAAAATATCCTACAACATTTAAAGACTGGAAAATTAGAAAAGATAAAACTGGTATAACTAGAACCGACGAACAGATTGATTATTTTATTAAGACATACTCAAATGAAGGTGATACAATATTAGATATGACAGCACATAATCATTATGTAGGTGAAAGGTGTGAAAAACTTAATAGGAATTATATAGGAGTTGATTTAAATTTTGAGTTATAGATCAGTAACTATTCTTAAACCTTTTTCTTTAGTTTTTTCTATTTTTAATTCATCTGGTATTCCGTCCCCATTATTATCATTTAACGAACATTTAGATCCACAACATACAAAAATCTTACATTTAAGTTTTTTTAAAAACTTTATCATTAATTATAATATATAATAATATTATAATATGAGTAAAAAACTATTACGGCTTCATACTACAGATTTCAATAGTATCTTTGATTGTGTATTTAACGAAGAAATAAAGATAAACCCATATAGTGAGATTGCACTTCATTCAGCTTCTTTTCCAGTTGCTAATAGATTTATTAATATAGATTCAACTAATGATACATTAACTTATCAAGTTCAAGGTGGAATATCACATACAATAAATATTGTAAATGGGACTTATTCTAAACATAATGCAAGTAGATTACTAGAAGCTATAACAAATTCCATGAATCAAGATTTAAATATTAATAATTCTAAAGAACACGGCACAGAAATATCTGTTAATTTAAATACTGATACAAGAATATCTTTTGAGTTTGGTTATGCTAATCAACTTGAAGTTTCAAGTTCCGCAACAGATAGTGGAACATTTTTTACAAATAGTCCAAGAGTATTTATTGGAGCAAGAGGAAATTTTGAATTAAAATTAAAAACAAATGCAGATCAAAGCCAAAATAATGATAAAGGTTATATTGTTGGTGAAGTTCCATTTACTAGAGGTTGTGGTAATATTATATTTGATTTAACACAGTATCAACTTGGAGATGGTAGTGCTGGAGATAATGCAATAACATTTGGTTTAATACCACAAAGTATATATGATATATATAAATCTGTTGAAAATGGAGATGCTGTTGCAAGTGATGTATCAATTGATAAATGGAAATTTGCCTTGCCTTTATCTAAACTTGGTGGAGCTAGTGGATTAACTCAAGGGTCTAAAATAAGCATGGATTTAAGTCAAGGTAAAATATCATTTAGAGAATATATATCAGGAGGACCTACTAGACTTCTTGCCGAAGTCGAGTATGATTATGAAGATTTAGGCACACAACTTTATTATCCAGCTTTAATTTTACATTTAGAACCACAATATCTTAAGATTAAGAATTTAAAATTTACACCAAGTCCATTTAATTTACCAGCAACTCTTGAAAATGTAGATCCTACACTTGAAGCAACAGCTTTTGGAAATGCACCTAGACCCTCTGGAGCTAGACCTTCAAAATATAACTTAATATTCCCAGCTATATCATTAAGAGATTATCTTGGATTTAGTGAAAGTAATCTTAACCCATTAGAAGGAACTTCTAGAGATAGAGTTGGTATAAATGCTTTTCAAGGACAACACCATTTCACAAACATGACTTCAAGTGACAATTATTTAATTGAAATGTTAAATCTTAAGCTAGATAGTTATGACAGTTTTAGTCCAAATAATGTGGGAGGTGGTAGAAAAAATATATTAGCTCCTATTCCAGTAAGCGAACAGATCATAGATAATCAAACTGGATTAGTGCAATATGAACCAAATACATTTAATTTTATTTCAATTAATAATGAATATGCTTTGAACTTAAGAAATATAAGGTTGAGAATTATAGATTTTCAACACCAGCCAATCTTAAATAATGGCTTTCAAAATATAAATATTATTATTAGAGATACAGATAAAACGAAAGAAGCTATGCAATAAAAATATTTATAATATATATAAATGGGATTTTGTAAAAAAGTTATGGATTATATCTATGAATGTTTCTTTGGAAAGAAAGAATGTAAATGTGAATGTAAATGCGATAAGAAAAAGTGGTGGTAGGGATATTTATGCCCCTTTTAAGTCCGTTTTAGACCCTCATAATATATTTATTCTTTAAAAAAGGCACTTAAAGAACACAAATATTAATATTTACGCCTTAAGTAGGGTAAAAAAGGGGAATAAAGATAATATGAGAGATAAAATAGACTTAAAAGGGGCATAAATACGCTATAATTTAAACTTAAGCTTTTTCCTATCCTTTTCAGTCTTTTCTTTTGTTCTCTCTTTTAAAAACTCGAAGTAGCGTTTAGCTAGAATACTTCTTTTATCTTTTGGATCTATTACTCTTAATCTTACCATTAATATCATGGCTACTTGAGAAATCCTTTTATGAGGATATGCACCTTTTTTATATAAACTTTCTAGCTTTTTAATTGTTTGTTTTACATCAGTTAAAGTAGAATACTTAATTGGTATTGTATCTTTTGGATTTTTATCAATATATACATCAAAAGATTTTTTAGGATCTTTTGGATTAAATAAGAATTGCTTACTCATTTACTATATACATTTATATTTTTTTAGCTACTTAACTAATTTGTTGAACATATGATAATGTTGCTGATTGAACTGAACTATCGCTATTAGTGAATTTGAATTTTATAAATGGTGGAAATCCACTTGCTGAAGAACTTGTGCCTAATATAGTGCTTATTCCAGTTAAGGTCGCAGGGGTCATTCCTCCTGCGTTAAATTCAACACCAGTAGAAAAGAAATTTGAATTATCAATACTTGCAAGTATTTCATATTTTATCGCAGTATTTGAAAAATTATGTTCTACATAAAAAGCTTTTGTATTCGCATCCACCGATATTGAAGCTCCAGTATGTGTTCCACTTCCACTTATACTTTGTCCGCTTACATAAGACGCCTCACTATGATTTACAATTCCAGTTCTATTTATTACCGATAATCTTCCACTACTATCACATAACAAAAATTTAGCAGTTGCGCTGTCGGTAATATCAGTTCGCCCTTTAATACCAACTGCAATTGAATTAGTAATATCGCTTTCAATATCATTTAATGTGATTTTTAAATGTCCGTTATTATCCACATTTAGTGCGTCGAGGTTTCCACTTTGATCTCGTCCATACGCTAAAATCTGGGTCGCATTAGAAACAGTTGCGTCTGCCCCTTGTGTGATTTTTCCATTAAGGGTTGTTACATTAGTATTTATATTATCAAGTCTTGTGTTTATATCACTTCCTGCTGGACTATCTACAATAACTTTTCCAATATCATCAACTCTAATATCTCTAAAAGTATTATCAACATAATATCTACCTCCAACTGCATTAGCTTTATTTGGGTGACTAGCATTTTGCACAGTAACAACATCATCCATGAGTTGAACACTTGTTTCGATATTACCTCCGTGAATTTCCAAAGCACTTAATGTTGATTCGGTTGCACCTCCAGTTGGGAGTGCTGTTGAAAGAACATCTACTTGAAGATGAGCATCACTATCACATACTAAAGGTTTAAAGTTTCCAGCTGATACATCACGACCATATAAATATGTTTGTAATTTAGTTGAACCTTCACCAATATTATTATTCCCAGCTCCTGAAAATGAATCTAATTTATCATTAGTAGCTTGTATTTTAGCTTCAAGAGTATCAGTATTTAGATTAACTGTTTCGGCACTCACTTCTAGAACATCATTTGAAACTTTTAACTCTCCATTAGAAGTGACAGCTAAAGGTCTAGCTAATCCATTTCCTGAATCATGCCCATAAATATAAGTTTGAAGCTTAACAGATCCGTCCCCAATATTATTATTAATAGCTCCTGATAATTGGTCAAGCTTTGTATTAACTGCAGTCTGCTGTGTAATTTGAGAATCAAGTTTATCATTAGTTGATTTTGTAAGTGTATTATTATCATTAGCTAATTGAATTGAAGAAGTGTCGTTTCTATGAACAACCCTATTATTTTGAAAATTAGTTAAACTCATTTATATTATATTAGAATATTTTTTATTTTTCTTTTATTATTTCTAAAAATACTGAATTAGAATTTCCAATATCATCACTTAATGTTCCGTCTGGTTTTAATATCCTAATACCTACACTTGACACCTTAACAGGATCTCCCTTGTGCTGATAAGTAATATCACCTTCTCCATATGAAGTTGTGTAACTATCAACTGTATAATATCTATTCATGATTGATTTAACCTTTGGATTTTTAGTATTAATTAAATCATTATTAATTCCCATATCAACTTCAACTTTAAAGTAAGCTTTTTCTTCGTGGTCTTCAGTATCAGGTTGATTATCTTTATCAGCATATATTGATAGTGTGGTTTGAGTTGCAATATTAAATCCAGTTGGAGCTATGGCTAAATCAAAGGCAATACCTCCGTCAGCGAATTGTTTTCCATTATCAGGATCAAAGCTTGGAGCTTGATTACCTTTAAATGTTAAATTGGTATTGGTCATTAAATCTCCAGTTGTTGTTTGTCCATCTATTAATTGATTTTCAAGATTAGGAACTGATTTAGCACTTCCATCATCCCAAGTTGGATATTCGGCATCAGTCCCTAAAGTGATTTGTTTTGAATCATCAACTAAAATATTTCTATCAAATCCAAGTTTATTAAACCAAAAGTCTTGTGGTTCAAGATTTTTTAAATATATTCCAGTAAGCTTATTATTAATTTGTATAAATGCAGTTCCGTCGTGATCAACGAAAGCACCACTTGTAATTGAATTTGAATTTTTATCTCTTAAGGACATATGAGTTTGGATTATTTCAAATTTATCAACAATTTCATTATAATCAAATTCCATGCCTACATCACTACCAATCCAATAGTCTGGAACAAAGTTAGGTCCAGCTGTATCTTCTTTTTTAAACTGAAAGGCATTTTTACTATCAACTCGAACAAATGTAGGTCTTCCGTTACTATCACCAGTTGTTCCAACATTAATTCCATTTCCTCTAGTAAGTCTTAAACTTTTCGCAGACATTAAAAATGTATTACCTCCAAGATCATTAGGATAAGGTTGTCCAGTTGCAAATGCGTCATATGTATCTCGACCTAATAGACCAGCATCCTCACCACCATTATTTGTAAATTGGCTCATTAATACAGTTAATTCTCTAGCTAAATCTTTTTTATTATAATCTCCAGCCTTTAAATGAAATGTTTGGGGGAAATCCATAGGAACAAAGAAATCATTAGTAGTGTCTTCAGTCTGTGTATCATTTGTATTATCTGGTCTTGATAAACCACCTTCGTGAAGTTGTTTTTTATTTGTATCTTGGTGTTTATCATTTTTTTCACTAATCTTAATACTATCTTTTATACAAGTTATAGGAAAGTTTATCTTATGACTTCCAGAAGCTAGTTTTGTATTAGCATCAATAAAGAAAAAATCATTACTACCTTTTTTTTGTGCATGTTCAATATCTTTTTGGGGGACTTGTAATCTTAAATAATTAAGATTTCCAGCTGGTGTTTGATACTGGAGATTAACATGGGCTGGATCTTTTTTCTTTCCAAAATAATTACTATATTCAAAACGAATTGCAGTAACCTTAACTATGTTTAAAGCTGAAGCGTCTTTTACTATTGTAGCAATATAATCTTTACCATCAATTGCAGGTAATCCTGCTTTTTGATAATCTCTTTGTGTGCTTGGATTAAAAAATGTAAAACCCCAGTTTCTATAATATAAATTATGATTTGTAGTTATAGTCATATGAGTTCTTTCAAGTTCAGTAGCCGTAGCGAAATTAGGGTCTGTTGGAAGCACATCTGGATCTACATGGATTTTATCATCATTTAAAGCAACTGAATCAACAAATACTGACTTAATTTTTACAATATCATTTTCATTAATAGTAATATCTTTATCTAAATCAACTCGGTAATCTGCATTTGAATAAATAGTAGCTTCATTACTTTGTTGTCGAAGTTCTAGAACTTGTGTTTCTTCAATAGGTTGCGAAACTTGAGCTTTACTTTTGGAGTTATTCATTATTATAATATATAATAATAAATAATTTTCAATAAAAAGACATAAATAATAAAAATGGCGTCCAAAACCAAATCCCAACCAATAATTCTTGACAGGATATGATTGACTAAATTATAATTATGTGTTGGACTTTTTTTTTGGGCACCATTTAGACATAAGCAATCATATACCTTCCATTTTCAACTACAAGTTGTTTTCTTACTTCAGCGAAAAAGTGAAGGTCTAAACCTAAACCAAGTTGGTCTATAGGCTGTTGTGCATCATTATTTTTTGGTGTAGCTCTTTCATATACAAGTTCAAGGCGATTTACTCTACTTTCAATCAAACAGCCAACAAAGTCCATAGTTCCAACTCTGTCACCCTTTTTGTTTCCTCTTTGAGTTGGAACACCTATCTTATTAACTATATTATCTTTTGGCTCGTCTGCACCAGCACATTCAATATGACCAAATGGGACTTGGTTACATGTTCCATAAGTATCATTTAAAAGCATTAGTTTTTTAGCTGGAGTATCAAGTCCATCTGCTACAAAGATGTTTTTTCCGTTTAAAGCAAAGTTAATTTTCTCTTTATGCTGAGCATATGAGTTAAATGGACCGAAGTTTCTATTTTCATTACCAGCTCCTCCAACTTTATCTTTAGTTGAATCACTAAAGGCTTTAGTCATAAGAAGTCTTGAAACATACTTATTATCAAATCCAGATATAGGAGTTTTTATACTCTGGACTAATTCAGTATCATTAGGATTATCATTACTAGCTAAAACAATCAAATCACTTTCTATTTCGTTCCATACAACTGATTTCATTTGAGAAGATAGAGCTTGAACTAGTTTTGGATCTTGAATCTCATCTGCAATAAGCACAGGAGCATTAGTTGTGAAATCAGCACTTGTATCATTTAATACTTCACTTGCATTAGTTGAATACTCAATTTGAATTCTTAAATCTTCAAACATACCTGTATCGAGAACTGGAACATTTTGAAGCATAGGTAAAAGTTCCATTAAATTAACTGTAATTGATTTTTCACCTTTCACTTGGTCAGTATCACCAGCTTGGGCTTGGAAATGGTCTGCACGGAGATCATCTTGAACTTGAAGAACATTATTTAACATATAACCTTGAAGGTGGTGGTAAAGTGGTGTAAATAAAGCTTGATTATCACTATTTCTGTTATTAAAATGTTTGAAAGTTATGTATCTTCCAGCGTCATTAAGAGCTGACAATTCTTCTGCTCCATTTAAAAGACGAATTCTTCTAATCAATCCTAATGCACCAGCACCACGATTATGTGCTACATTACCACCTACACTTCCAAAATTAGCAAGACGAAGTGTAGGATAGTAGCCAGTTCCAGCTGGAAGCTTAAATTCAACTCTATTATTTTGAATATCAACAATAGGATCTATTAAATCAGTTTTAATTTTTGAAGAGAATAAAGACATTTTATACTATTCAATAAGAAAAAAAAAATAAATAAAACTATTTAATTCTTTATGCTAATTTTACTAAAGTTAAGAAATAACAATATTGAACATATGGTGAAGCTGAAAGTGTAGTTTCACTAGATTTAGTTTGAATATTGAATTTTTGGTTTTCAAGTGAAATATATTCGTCAAAAGCAAGACCTGTTAAGTAACCATTATTTGCTGAAAGACTATCACCTGAAACTTCACTATGGGAACCTTCACCATTTCCAAGAGCTTCAAGACCACGAGCAACCATATCTCTACGATCTCTAATATTATAAGTAAGGTATTTCTGTGTCGAGTTATTAAATAGATAAGCTAATTCATCTGGTTGAGGAAGACTTTGAAGTTCTAATGTATTATGTTTTAGATCATTCTCTCTACTTTGTTCTAAATATGAAACAACAACCCCATTACATGCCGAAGCTGGAACTTTTGCAGAAAGGTTATGATGCCTTGAGTTAATAGTTGATTTTATATTTACATATGAATGAGCTAGAACTGGACTATCTTTACCATCATCAGGAATAGTTTGATATTCAAGTCTTACATTCTTAAGAGTATATTTAGATCCAGCTACTAAATCATTTCCATAAAGAGAAGCTCCAACCCTAGCTAAAATTGTAGAGATTCTTACATATCCCATTCTATCAAAAGACCAATCACCCCCCATCATACGATTAAAACAAAGAAGGGGCTGGATTGAAAATGAAGGATCTGTTTTAAACTGACTAATACCACCTCCAGTTCCGTCATTAGCTGAAGCAACTGGTTGAATAACTACTCTACCAGCGTCAGCACATGGATTCTTACCTTCAGCTACAGACTTGCAATTGAAAAAATCATTTTTACTATGAGTTGCACTAGTTACAATATTATTATATCTTGGATATTCATTTAGTTGTTCAATAATTCCTTTTGAACTTTCACAGGTCCAACTTTGGAAATACGAATGATGTCCAACTCTATTATCAACTAAAACATTATCTGTTAGAGCCATAGCTGTGCCTCCTCCATCCATATCTATTTCTATTTCACCACTAACCCTAACCGAATTTCTTAATAGTTTTCTTCCATTTATATTCAAAATCCAATCAAGATTTTGGAATTCTTCGAAGCCATCTGGATTGTTATTCTCTGGAACTTGCGAATGATACTGAATATTAGACATTTATATAATTAGCAAATATAAAATATTTTATAAAAAAGAAAATAAAATATAAAATAATTAATTTTTAAACAACTCTAATAACTTCTTTATATAATGCGATTTCGCCACCAGAATCAGCAGAAAATTCAAGTTCAACTCCTAAACGCTGTGGTCTATCTAAAAGGGGAACAGGAATAGCTAAAATAAACATAGGGTTTGTTCCATGATCGGTTGCAGAAGCTCCTTGAGAATTTACAATTCTTTCTCTTAAATTCTTAACAAGTTTTCCTTCATTTTTAAAAGCTCTACCAACTAAATCTTTATGAAGTGGAGAACCTCTTAATACTCTTCTATTTGTGACATCCTTATTGTCAAGACTTAATCTATATTCATTAAGTGGAGCAGAAGAATGGATACTATCTGGAAACATAATATAAACATTTCTACAATTTGCTTCAATTAAATAGTTCTTTACAACTCTTCTTTGAGTTGCTGGGAATGTATCATTTTCATTAAGGAAAGTAGTAAATTCAATCTCTTCAGCTGGATCAGGATCTGGAACTAATGTAGCAACAAGCTCCATACTATTAATAGTTAATGAAGTTTCACCTGCAACAGCTGGACAACCCTTAACTGTAACTCCAGTATATGTATCGCCAACTTGATTATCAACTCTTAAATCATTTCCTAAATTAAGCTGAAGTTTTCCTGCATTAGCTCCTGTTTGGATATGTTCTATAGAATTAATAATTGCTACTACATCTCCTGTAATAGTTCTTCCAGCATCATGACCAGTTCCTCCAGTAGCATTTACTAAAAGTTTTTGATTATTATAAAATGGTGAATTTTGAAGATCAGTATAAACTGCGGTGGTTATAAGGGTTCTATTTTGATTTGCTACAGCGATATTAGGAATTGATACAGCTCCATAGTCGTCTGTTGAAGCTTCGGCATGTTTATCCCAAAAACCTGCTTCTGTAGATCCATTAGCTAAAACATTAGTTCTAGTTGAAAGTTTATCGAAGTTCATTTCTAGGTGAAGCTGGGTCCTACCATAAGCTGAAGAACTAGTGTCATATCCAATAGCATTTCCATTTTCGTCTTTAGCGTCAGCAATATTTACAATTTCACTTAATGGAATTTTAATCTCGTGATCCTTAACTCTACTTTGAGTAGCTCCTTCTTTATATAATTCATTAAGTCCAGAAAAGTTAATGAAATCACCACAGCCGTTCATAGCTTTTTGATAGCCTTGAATACTTTTCCTTTGTTCTTCAACATCTTTAGTATAAATAGCTCTATTAACACGAAGAACATCATTATTTCTTACACTTTCAACTTTACCTTTTCTATTACTCATCATTTGGGCATGTTTTACTAACATTCCAGTAGTTGTGTTATTAAGATCATTTCTATTACCTCCAGCTAAAGTTGATTCTGCAAATTGAATATCAACATCATAAACTCCAGAATTGCTATTAACACCTAAAGCTCCAATCTTATTAGGGATTACAGTTGCAACAGAGTCTGCGTTCATTCTAACAGACATGGCGACATAAGATTTACTTAAGTCAATAACGCCTGTATTTTCATTTATGTGAAAATCTACAATATTCTTATTACCAGTAGTATCAAAAGCTCCTTGCACGGATCTAATCTTAACAATATTTTCCATTTTTATAATATTAGTTAATAAAATAATTTTATCTTAAAAAATCCATAACACTCGTTTATCATTTTTTAAAATTTAATATCAAAATTATATATGAGAAAAAATAAATATTTTGAAGATTGCTGTGATTATGTTTATACATATTTAGATTATCGCAACTCATTTTATATAGGTTTTGTTCCCTATACAATATTTAAAAAAAGAATAAGTTTTATACTTGGAACAAATGATAGTATATTTATTAGAAGAATATTTAATTGGTTAGTTGCAAGAAAATATATAACAAAGTCTAGAAAACTTGGAAGAGTTGTTTATTTATTTAATCCACATGAATTAGACGAGGAAATTTTAAAGCCATGTGGTCGAGTAGTTTTTGCCTAAATATTTTCATAAAATCCTTATGTTTTGTTGAATTTAGGTGCCTTATAAAGCTTGAAGACATGGTTGTTGAGGATCCGTCTAACCAATATCTTTTTAATTTTCTTTTTTCACTTATTTTATGTTTATTAAGAGTATAATAGGCTTTTTGCTTAAGTCTATATTGTTCTCTATTTTGTTCATATCTAGCTTTTCTTTTAGCTAAAATCATAGGTCTATTATTTTGGTGATATGATTTTTTATTATCTAAAATCTTTTTTTTTTCTTCTTCATAATATTGTTTTCTAGTTCTAGTAGGTATGTTTATATTTAGAGTGTTTTTAGTAGATTTTATATAAAGGGCTTCAAATTTATGCAATTCATGGTAATTATTAACCCTGACATTTGCTAAAATTTGATATGACCAATTATCCCAACCACCACAATCTCTTATAGTTTTATAAAGGAGAGAATTGTGTTCTTTTCTAGTTTTGCATTTTGTATTAGTTTTATGATCTATCATTCTTTTTTTGACATTTTTAGTGGAACCGACATAACAAGCTTTGACTTCTGGGTCATAGCAAAAAAGCTTATAAATATAACCTTCAAAACTAGCTGAAATAGACATATATAATTATAAGTATATAAAAAAACTACAAAACAACCGCATTAAAAATAGAATAAATCAATCAATATATTTCTTAACATCAATAGGTTCAAACTTTGCATTCATATAAAATCCTTCAGCGTCATTAGTAAAATTAACTACTAAAAATGAATGTTTCTCTTTTGTTGTATCCCTAAACATTTTAACAAATGATTTTTTATTTTCAAGATAGTTCATATCCTCCGTAATAAGTTCAAGTTCCTTCTGGCTGGTATTGAATAATATAGCTCCAGTAATTTGATTACGAATAGTTGTTGAAGCCATTTTATATGATTGAATACTATAGATCTGCGATAAGTTAAGGTGGCGACCATTTGATATAAGTTTAGATACTATTCCAGCTTCTTTATTTTTTAGAGATGAACTGTAACCTACATCGTCGAATATAATAATCTTATTAGGTGGCTTTTCATTTTCACTTACTGCATCAATAAATTCTTCTTCAATAGTATCATATAATTCTTCTAACACCTCTTCGTCATAAGGCATGATATTCTCGTCAGGAATAGACTTAAATTCCTGTAAAAGACGCATTTTATTATCTACCTTGTTATTTGTTATATAGTATATATTTTCACCTTCAAAATACTTACCATAAAATGAATCTCTAAAAAGATTTAAAATAGTTGTGCCTTTACCTGAAAGTTGAGATTTTCCAGAGATTAAAAGACGCAAAGGTAAATCAAATAGCTTATCTATTTTTGTATAGTAACTATCGGTTTTATCTTTTATTTTAAGAATCTCGGTTTTTTTGGGCATTTATATTATTACAAGATAATATAAATGCAGGATAAAGACGAAAATAAAGACGAAATGAAAGAAGGAATGTATTTGGATGCTATGAACCAATTACAGGAAAAATTTGAAAAAAATGAAAAAGTAATAGAGAGGCTAAAACAAGCTAATAATGAAATATACAAAGAACTCATTTCAGCTTATGGTGTTATTAGACTTATAGATAATTATATAGACGAAGACGAAATAAGTTATGAAGTAAAAACCTTAATAGATTGTTTAAGGGGGTTTTTAAGTGATTTAGTAGAAAAAAAATCACAAATGCAAGTTGATATAGTTTTAATAGATCTAGAAAATACTGCGTAAAAATTAAAGATAAATAATAGTTAATAATAATTAATGATAAATAGTAGATTAAACTATAAAGGTAATGCTGTAGCTTTTAAGGACGACGATTATGAAACTCCAAAAGAAGTTTTGAGAGATTTATTACCATATATTGAGGAACATAAAATAATTTATGATCCTTTTTATTGTGCTGGACAAGTTATAAAAGAATGGGAAGAATTAGAAAAAGAATGTATAAATGAAAAGCTTGACGCATTTAATAGGGAACCACCAGATAATTTTGATTGTGTGATAAGTAACATTCCATTTAGTGCTAAAGAAAAATGTGTAAAACTTGGAATGGAATTAGATAAACCTTTCATGTTTTTAATGCCTATTGACGCTTTAGGAAGTAAATGGATAAAAAAGTATTTTGATAAATTGCAATTTCTTATTCCTAATGGTCGTCTTCAGTTTTTAAAAAATGGTAAAGTTGAAGGTAAATGTTGGTTTGACACTATGTGGGTATGTTACAAAATGGAACTTAATGAAAAAATAGTTAAATTATGAATACATGTTTAATTGTCGCAAAGCATTTAAACCTCTAACCCCACAAGCTCTTTTCTTTTTCTTTGGTTGTGGTGGTGCTGGAGCTGGAGCTG